>Ga0209489_104492_pt1 | contig 25614 bp, 20 predicted proteins | sample SiratrowhiteBW_FD_187527 | JGI IMG/M metagenome (GOLD analysis project Ga0209489, IMG submission 187527) | Root nodule microbial communities of legume samples collected from California, USA - Siratro white BW (SPAdes) (version 2) | ecosystem: Host-associated > Plants > Roots > Nodule | place...
TTTATTAAAAAAAAAAAAAAAAAAAAAAAAAACAAATCTCTCACACAGTTAAATCTTTATAAGTTAAATACTGTATGGAACTCTTAATGTTGTGGAAATGAGTATTTGAAAGAGATTTTATAAGTTTGAATTTTTCTCTCTTAATGTTGTGGCAAATGATTATTTTTCAAGAGATTTTATAAGTTTGAATTTTTCTCTCTTAAAAGTATGAAGCTTTATCTTTACAAGATTTGATTACGAAAATCACCAAGAGCTTACAAGAATCCATTGGATTTCATAATCCCCTAAACAGTTATCCTTCTCTTATATGTTTCCACACATCAAACCATTTAACTTAACTGATATATTTCCAAGAATAAATGTCTCCGGACCAAATGAAAATTTTAAATCAAGTGTGAATCTCTTTGATAAGGAAAGTTAGCCAACAATAAACTTCGAAACTATAAATGAATTTCTTTTAGTGGAAATCAACCTACTCTTTCGAAATGAACTAGATCTTTGAGACAGGTGACGGAGCTTTAGATGAAAATCAAGAGAAGTCTTAACAAGATTATCTAAGATCAGCAATAGCTAATGTAAATATTAGGCAAATTTTTCAAATTGGTGTAATTTTTATCTGAAATTTTCAAAATGGTGTATTTTTTTATTTATTTTCGGATATGGGTAAATCGTGTATATCATTATGAGGAAATTGTGATCCTATTCAACAATTTAATTTAAGATTAAATGAAATTGTGAAAAGAGAACAGAGATTTTAGTATTTTAGTTTACTAGATAAAATCATGTAGCCAAAATTTTAATTAATGAGTTAATTAATATCGTGAGAATACTGTCTTAAGGTGGTTAATATTCTTCACCCATTCCTCTTCTATTTTATTTTGCACCTGTGATGTATTGCTAATGTGTAACTAAAATAAATACACACTGATTTTATTTATTCATAAAAATGTTGAAACTAAATCAAAACACATGTGAAGTTAATTTGAAATTAAACAATAATGGTTTAGGGGATTATTGTTTAAATTAAAATAAAAATGACATTAGTATGAGATTTATATATTGAACTAAATTAAACGTAAGTTTAATTTTGAAAAGAAAAATTAAATTAAATTAAAATTTAGTAATAAAATATATTTAGCAAAATTAAGTTTAAGTTTAATATTTGAATTTAGTTGCTAATATAAAAATAATTTAAAATAAAATTAAGATTTAGCAATAAATTTAGAATGAAAAAATTTAAAATATTATATAATTGTTTAAATAAATTTATTGTTAGTTTTTAAATTATATCTATTCCTAACTAAATCTATTTCTATATTAAGAAATATAAATTCATAACATGTAACTTTTCTTTTCAGTAACCTCTCTTCTATTCAAATTAAATTTATATTTATTTAAAAGAGAAATGGTAGAGAATATTAACCCCATTAAAATCATTCTCACTATATTAATTAACTCATTAATTAAAATATTAGTTGTACAATTTCATATGTACTCTTTTCACAATTTCATTTAATCTTATATTAAATCGTGGGATAGGGCCACGATTTCTTCATAATGATATTGTGTCTCCAATGTACAATTTACCCATATCTGAAAATAAATAAAAAATGCATCATTTCAAGAATTTAAAAAAAAAACCTACACCAGTTTGAGAGATTTGCCAAAATATTAAATATAAGAATATTGAGTAAGAGAATTAAGTAAGTACTTCATTTAAGATCACCGTGTATTATAAATCTTTAAACCCTTTAAATAAATGTAATATTAATAACATATATTATTAATAATATTAATAATAATAATTATATTAATATCAATATTAATAATATTATTATTATTATTTTAATATTAATAATAACAATATTAATATTATTATTCAAAATAACATTAACAATATAATGTTAATAATATTATTATTATTAATGGTATTATTAATAATAATGATGATCTAAAATTAATTATATTAAAAATAATATTAATAATGTTAATAATAATAATAATGATCTAAAATTAATTATATTAAAAATAATATTAATAATGTTAATAATAATAATTTTAATAAAATTAATTATTAATATTATTTATGAAAAATTTCGTAGATAATTTACTTACGAATTTGAATTTGAATATGTAGATAGTTACATATGAATTTTTTCATAATAGATGTATAGATATGTTAAATTTATCTATGATTTTTTATTTGTGTGTATTTATTTATGGATTTTTTTTATGAATAAAATTTCTAGGTGATTAACTATGAATTTTTCTTTACGAAACAAATCCATAAGTAATTTTCTAAATTTACCTACTATAACTAATAATGAATAAGTAAACCGAAAATTTCTTGTAGTGTTTGTATTTTTCTTATTTTTTATATATTCTTTTATATATGGTTTTGTATGTGATAAATATGATTGTTGCATCAGGATGTCAACCTAGTTGTGATATTAGAGTTGAGAATGATGCTTTATATAAGAAAGCTCATAAGCAAGGTAGTGAAAGAAGAAAGGGCGAAAGGTGGATCATTTAAGCCTATATTAAAGCCAAGAAAGATATACGGATCTTGGCAGAAGGAGGAGTCAAAGATAAAAAAGAGTTGTTAGATAAAAAAAAAAATAGGGTATAGTGAGTAACCTAACTATGCATTCTTTAGTGACAAGGGAAGCAAAGTAGTTCTGAATATAATATCAGAGTTGAAATCGTGAAACCGTGTTATAGAATGTGTTGGATTTTTGAATGGAAGGAAAACTCGAAAAACCTTTTTAAGATCTGGAGGTGTTGACGATAATAGAATGTAAACCTTTGTGTAATAACCTCACTATGGAAGCTCACCCTAACAATAAGAAATCTGAGAACATAATATATTGTGTTGTATTGAGTTTCTTTTATATAAGATGGATGACCAAATCCTTCATGCATAAAATTCGTTATATTGATACTCTTTTCCAACTTTTATCTAAATATACTATTTTTTTTATTCTGAGAATCTTTTATCAAGAAAAATCATCACATTTCTTCTTGAAAATTTCGTGTTAATATAGTTTAAAGTAGGAATTTTCAATTTCAATAAGTTTAATAATTACGTCCAAACATACATTGTCTAATAAGTGAGATATATTAATTTTTTACCTACTCATGTAATTAATCAGTCCGCTGATTAAAACAAATTAATTAATCAGTTTACATTAAAATCATAAAGAAAAGAGCATTTTTTTTCATCACCATAATTTTTATGAAGGATTTTGTGAAATTAAAATAATTTAACCAAATAAGAATATGAATAAAATTGATAATAATAAAATAATGTACTGTAAGTACTAGGTAAACCTAAACAGCTTGAGAAACCTAAACAGATTGGAGGGGACTTGATCTTCGAATCCACAGGTTTGTTGATATCAGAAATAATCTTATTTTATTCCCAAGTTGGTTAATGAAGATAAGTTGTTCTTCTAGGAGATTAAGAAAACTATTTTCAATCTTAATGATAATAGAGCTTTTGGTTCTCATGGCTTTTGGTGACTCCATTTATCCCCAGTTTATCCCGTATACGCAAATTAAAATATCGGCCTTAATATGTGTTATTTTAGATATGTCTCACCTTTTTTGATTTGGTCATCCGCCGTGAGGTATGCATTTTAACTTACATTATATATTCACAGGGAATTATTCGAAATAAGGCCAAAACAATTGCAGGAAGCAGTAGAAAGTCAAAACATATATCTAATATAATAAATTTCGAAAGTACATATCTCATATTCATATATATCATCAAGAGTGTAATATAGAGACAAAGTCTAAACTGATCTTTGATTTAGTTAACGAGCTTCGCAGAATAAAATAATATCACAGTAATGGATACAAAGTAAGGTGGACGACGTCGTACCGAAACACTTTTTATTTTTTTCTTTTGAAGTGGACAACCAACATATCCTTAGTCTACTCTTTGATCAAGCACGAACAAGCATACGCATGTAATTGTCATGGAATGGTTCATCATCATATATAGAAAATTGATTAGGTAATTGTGAATAGCAAACCAATTCAATGCTTCATCCTTATAAATAGCAAGCTTCACATGAATAAAAATTCAATCACATACAGCACAAACATTTAAGATAAGTGTATTACTAAGAAAAAAAATGAAAGGTGTGTGCTTGGTTGTTGCCGTCTTGGCTTTGACATCCTCACTTGTCTCTGCCTATGACCCTAGTCCTCTGCAAGATTTTTGCGTGGCAGCCAAAGAAAGTGATGGTGGTATGTAGAAGAAATGGTCGTAATTATTTGATTGTTGTAATTTGATTTCTTAATTATAATTTTGGGTTGTTACTTTGCAGTATTTGTGAATGGAAAATTTTGCAAAGATCCGAAGGTGGTGAAAGCTGAAGATTTCTACAAGCATGTGGAAGCTGCAAAGACTGACAATCCACTAGGATCACAAGTGACTCAAGTGTTTGTTGATCAACTACCTGGACTAAACACATTGGGCATATCTTTGGCTCGCATAGATTTTGCACCAAAGGGTTTAAACCCTCCCCACACTCACCCTCGGGCCACAGAGATCCTTATTGTTCTTGAGGGAACTCTCTATGTTGGATTTGTTACCTCCAATCAAGATGGAAATCGCCTCTTCACCAAAGTGCTCAACAAGGGTGATGTCTTTGTCTTCCCAATTGGTCTCATTCATTTCCAACTTAATGTTGGATACGGCAATGCTGTTGCCATTGCTGGTCTTAGCAGCCAAAATCCAGGAACTATCACAATTGCAAATGCTTTGTTTAAAGCTGATCCACCTATTTCTCCTGAGGTTCTCACCAAGGCTTTTCAGGTCGACAAAAGCACAATTGACTATCTTCAAAAGCAGTTTTGGTATGACAACAACTAGTTTCTCCTTTTCGACTACGGACCATCATTTCTCTAATGGATATTTCAATCATTCGTCTATAAATAATTATTGTTGTAATAAGTAAAATTATTTATCTTGCTGCTAGTCAGTTTGTTGTTTGATCTAAATTAATTTGTTGTGTTGATGTTTAATGACTTTAAGAAAATTCTATTTTACTTTTATCCTTGGAATGTATTTCGTCCAACGAATCAACAAGTGTCACACTTCTTAAAGATAAAGAAGAACATAATATCATGCATTTCCTCCTTGTCTTAATATATTTCTCCCACAAACTCTTTTTAACATGCTCAATAAAACTAATAATAGCTAAAATACCAACAAAGTAATTTTCACTCTAATAGAGAAATCATGAAGAAAATTATCTAAATTAGCATTTTTCTTCTTTAACTTCATCTCACTTAGGATATCAATGACTCCACTTCGATAGACACATTGTTGGTTTATTGTTTTACTTGACACTTTTTTTAATAAAAGACTCATGTTAGACATCACTATGGATTTTGATATCTCAGCTAGGCTCACAACCAAAATCCATCAATCATTTGTCATCATATGAAAAACTATTATGAAAAAAAAGCTAAAAAAATAATAAAGACCATGAGAGTCATACCAAACTCATGTAAAAAAAAACCATTTCTCTACAAACGAAATAAATGGAGTCGAAACTTATTATGAAAAATGTTCAGCCTAAGATAGTCATGTAAAGTAGAATAACAGGAAAATTCAATTCTATATTTCGCACTTAAATTAGTCAATCTATTAGCACAACTATTACCCTCTCTAAAGACACGAGTCACTCTAAAACCATAAGGAGGGTTCTATGTGTTTGAGGGTTATTTGTTTAAGGAAGAAACCTTTTGTATTCCCCAAGAATCACATGGAAAACTCCTTGTTAAAGAGATACACAAGGGAGGTATCATGGTCCATTTCAGAGTTGACACAACTCTAAGTATGCTTGATAAATTCTTTTGGCCCTTTATAGGACGCGATGTCCAAGGCCTTTATCATAGATGCATTTCATGTCTTTAATCTAAGTCTAGGGTGACACTTCATGGATTGTGCACTCTTTTACCAATTGCATGTGCTTCTTGGGAAGCATTAGCATGGACTTTGTCCTTGTTCGGTATCTAAGTGTGAGTCTAAGTCCCACATTGAGTAGAAATGAGAAAGTTGAGCAACATATAAGAAAGAAGACCCACAAACCCAATGCCTCTTAAGGTTTTGGGTTGAAGGTGGTGTCATTCCCTTGTGTGGGTTTGGCTCAATTCTCATTCTTGTGAGATCTCCTCGGTTTTGGCCCCTCAGATTTACCCAACAAGTGGTATCAGAGCCGATGGTTTGTGGCTTGGACGAGTACAGTTTGTGATTAAGGTACTCGTGCTCGAGGGAGAGTGTACCAATGTGGAAGAGACTCTCACTTGAGGGGGAGATTTGTTAGGTATCCAAGTGTGAGTATAAGTCCCACATTGAGTATAAATGAGAAAGTTGAGCAACATATAAGAAAGAAGATCCACAAACCCAATGTCTTAAGGTTTTGGGTTGAAGGTGGTGTCGTTCCCTTATATGTGATGTGGCTCATTTCTCATTCTTGTTTGTCTCCCAAGGTTTCCCCCTCGGATTTACCCAACAAGTTGTTGGGTTGTTTTTCTCCTTGTGAGTCCCAAACCTATTATGTTTTGGTGTGTCTATGACACATGACAAACTCAATATAATGCATCATCATAATTAGAGTAAAATGCTAACCCTAAGTGTGTGTAACCGTGTGTGCAACCGTGTGAGCTTTGGTGTGTGTGGAGAAGTGTGTGAGCAACCGCTTTGAAGAAAAGAGGGAGAAGTAATCCGCAAGATCCAACTGTGAAACCTTGTCTGATCAAGCTGAATTTTTTATTGAAGATTCCTCATTCATATTTCTTCAATTTAAACGGAGTGATTGCCTACTGGAGGTCTGTAGAATTGTCAGGAATTTTGTGAAGAGCTGTTGTCCGAAACAAGTTCCTGTTACCGTCAGTCTTGGTTGTTTCGGAAATCCAACGGTGAAATATTCTTCCTTATTAATTTCAATTTGTTGATATTTTTGAGCTATTGTTGGTGACCGTTTTCAGGATTACGAAGAGTTGTATTGATATGCTCAGTGATTAATTTTGTGAGGCTCATTGTACCTTTATTTTGGTATTAATGGAGTATTTACCGTCCTGTGGATTTTTTGATCTCTATTGAGAGGTTTTTCCCACTTAATTATGGTGTTGATTTATTCTTCTGTTTTCGACTGCATATTGGTTTTGTTTGGATTGATTGATTGCGTTCAGGGTGTTTCCATATTGTTTTGATAAAAGTGAATCTTATTGCTTCCGCTGCCTCAACAACGTTTTGATTATATTTGTGGTAGTGGCATTTAATCCTTCGAATTCTTTTCTATACAATATACAATCATTTGGACAAGCATGTATTTTTCGGTACTCCAACCCCATTGGACACAATATCTTCTTGGCCTCATAGTAACTGGTCGGCAATGTATTATCTTGAGGAAGTATTTCATGCAAAAATTCAAGTAATTCTGTAAAACTTCTATCAGTCAATCCATTTCTTGCCTTCATATTAAATAAACGTAATACTGCTGACAAACGTGTGAAACTTGAACAACTGGGATACAATTGTGTTAGTGAAACATCTTTCAAAGAATCAAACATATGGGCTTGGTGGACACTCTCTACTCCAATATCACGAATCATGTCATCCATGCAATCTTCAGAATATAAATTAGAATGTTCACATTGATTTTGCTCAGATGCATATGGTAAGTCTAGAACTTCACCATGCCAAGTCCACGTTGTATAGTTCTTCAAGAAACCATCACAAAGAACATGGTCTCGTATCAACTCAATATCTAGTCTTTCTAAATTCACACACTTCACACATGGACAGTAATATCTTCCATTTATTGCTGCACTACTCCGTTTGGCAAATTCTAAAAAATCCTCAACACCTTTCTCATACACATCACTGATCCGATTAGCATTTATCCAACTTCAATCCATCACTACATTTAGTCAAAGATTACTTTATGTCAAAATAAACTAAAACATTGTCGGGAATCGAACATCCCCGGACTCAACCCAAACGCCTTTCTTATTTATCAAACTATACAAGCATTCTAATATGCATTCTAATATACATTTTAATATTCAAGAATGCTAAAAAAAATACAAAATTGTCGGGGATCGAACATCCCCGAACTCAACCCAAACGCGTTTCTTATATATCAAACTACAAAATATAGTATTTTAATAAACACAAGCATTCCAATCAATCAAGCACTTCAATATTCAACAATGATAAAAAAAATACAAAATAATGGTTCAATACATACCTCTTGTAGAGTAGTGGTGCAGCGGCGGCGACTTTTACAAAGTGATTATCTCCAAAAGGCAAATGCAGCGAAACAAACACTTGCAAAACAATGAAAACCAAAGAAATAGTTCATAAAACATGTAAACGAGTGAAATGACACATAAAGAATTGAGAAACAAAGTATATAGAGCAATGCCTACCTCAAACGAAGCTTCAACGAAATGGCACCGTTCAAAGCAACCAATAGACTCTAACGAAGGAGGAAACCACAAATGGAGGTGAAGGAAGCAAGAATGGAGGTCGAAAATGGTGAAGGAAGTCTCGGAACAGTGATAGAGGAGGGCGCGCAGTGGAAAGAAAGAAGAAGTGAAGGAGAAAAGGTGCGCTGGAAAAATAAAGAAGGAGCACAACGTCGGTTCCCAGCTCTTAACCGACGTTGTGCTCTATGACGTCGGTTAAAAAGATCCAACCAACGTCATCCAAACCCTAAAATTACCCCCTTTCAGCCCCAATTCACCCAAATCTTTATTACTACACGCACGACGTAGGTTACTGGGCTATAACCAACGTCATGCAACCCTCCCACAACGTCGGTTGGCCTCTCCCAACCGACGTTGTGCAATCAGCGCAAAAAAAAAATTAAAATTTAAAATTTAAATTTTTACAGTATTTTTGAAGACGGTTGTAAGTGTTAACCAACGTCATGTGTGTATACTAACGTCGGTTAAACCCTAAACCGATGTTATGATGTTCATTTAATTACAAAATTGCCACTGCGTTTTTGGCAATGTCGGGTTTTGGTTTAACTGACGTTGTGTTGACGACGTAGAAGCCTAATTTTCTACTAGTGTTTTGGCAAAATGAATTATTCTATACCTTATCACAAAGTACACGATGTCAACAATATAGCCAAGATTTTCCTAAGAGAAGTACTTAAACTTCATGGGTTGCCTAAAACCCAAAATTTGTTAGTCATTTTTAGAGGTCACTTTGGGAATGGCTGGATACTGAACTGAATTTTCAACCTACTGTCATTATCAAATGGATTGATAAATGCAAGGAACAAGAGGAAGTGGAACATGAAGGAATAAAAACAAGGAGTTTGGATAAAAAACAATAAGAAGAAGAATTAAAGAAACATTTTGAAGGAATAAAAACAGGAAGAAGAATTATAGCTTGTTAAAAGAAATAAAAATAATTAAGCAAGTAAAGCTCTTAAAACCAAAAGGAACTTGAGAGAAGGATAGAATTGAAGGAAAACAACTTGAGAGAAGCTCTTTGACCATTGGAGCTCTCTAAGTGCCGATCACACTTGTGTGCAAGGATCGCTAAGTCATCAAATGTAATCATTACCTTCCATGAATCTAGATGATTACCTGGTGCAACTCCCTAATTTTTAAGAGATTAGTTTAGTTTAATCTTAAGTAACTTTTGTTAATCTTTTGACTCTTTATACTCCATATTGGTCGTCCATGACTCTATACAAAGGACTCCTCACCATTGTACAAATTATAAGGCAGTGAAATATAGAAAAGCCTTTGAGGTGTTTTTGAAAATTTAAGAGTGTTTGTTCTCTTTTATTTTGAGTTCTTATCTTGAGAAACTTTCTCAAGTAGTGGCTCTCCATGCAATTATCATTACAGAATTGTCCCTATGCTGGTGTGTTCTCATCGTCTAATCCTTCAATCCACCTTTACTTTCATTTTACATTGTTTAGTTGTTTCTTTCTTGCATTTCCAATTTTCGAAATGCTTATACCTTCCATTACTTCCATTGTTGTGTCAACTATGATCTTGTAATTGATAGGTTTTGTTCTCCACCTCCTAAGGAGTTGATCTACTACAATCCTTCGAGCTTTCATACCAAGTGGTATTGAGAGCCGAATAAATATAAATGAAAACATGTTAACATGCATTTCTTCTATGTACGAATCACTTAATCTAGATACTTCTCAAACAAACTCTTTTACATGCTTAATAGAAGTAATAATAGCTAAAATATAACAAAGTATTTTGTTCACCCTCATATATATGGAGAAATCATTAAAAAATTATCCAAATTAGCATTTTCTCTTTAACTTCATCTTAGTTGGGAGATTATCGATTGAACTTCGGTGAAGATGTCAACAACTCTGTTTTGGTTGAGTCATTGGTTGTTGATTGTCCTAGTAGAATTCTTAATTTACTGTAATTCAAATTGTTTACTAAAAATAGAATGAATTTATACTTGATTAATCATAAGTTTTAAAAGAATGTATTGATATTTAATACTTATTCAATTAATATTAAGAGGTAATTAAAATATATTGTTAGTTGTTTATTATGTGATTGAGCTCATCCATTTAAATTCACACCCATATTAAAAGAATTATCTGTATAGTCAGATTATTAAATGAGCTTCAATTTTAACATATCGCATTGCCTTACAAATTTTACATGTTATACAGACTTACCTACACTAGAAAATAATAAAACATTTTTCTTAAATTTTATGAGAAGAATTATCACCACTAAATTCTAATGATAACATTTCTAATTGTAGATTTAATCGTTAAAAAGTGTATAAAAGTATATAAATTTGATTGTCCTAGTCAACATCATAATTTATTATAATTCAAATTGTTTAGTAAAAATAGATCAATTTATACTTAATCATAAACTTTAAAAGAATGTATTCACATCTAATACTTATTCAATTAATATTAAGAGGCAATTCAAATATAATAAATATATTGTTAGTTTTTATTAGCGTCAGGTATATGTGAATGAGCTCGTCCAGTTAAATTCGGACCCGCATTAAAAAATTATTTGTATAGCCCGTACTTAAATGAGCTTCAATTTACTTTGACACTGGTTTTTCTCTTACTTCCATTTGACACTCCAACGTGCCAGTGCTATCTCGCGTGGCAATGAAAGAGAAAACGCGAATGGTTTTGGCTTACGTGGTTTATCTTGGGTGTTTTTTGTCATTTGCCATCTGAAAATGTAGGGCAATTTGGGAGGGAAAAGCAGATCTCATCTCGCATTGCACTCATTACCCGCTTGCTCTGAAGGAGAGAGAACAGAGGAAACGACAAGATTCGTGTTCCTTTTGCCACCGTCGCGTTCCTTTTCCACTGTTGCCTTCGTTTTCCGGCCGCCAATCCACTGTCGAAGCTTTACCGTTTGCATTGTTGGTATTGACCCTAAACCCTAACGTTTTTTGGTGTGAAACATGCTTGCTATGTGTCGATGTTTGCTTCGTTTAGGTTTTAGGGTTTGTTCATATGATTTGGTTTTGCTTGCTGGTTATGCATGTATGCGAAAAATGAGATCTTGCTGTGTTCTGGGTTGCTGGTGTCGATGTTTGCTTCGTTTATGGTTTAGGGTTTGTTCACATAGTTTGATCTTGCTTTCTGGTTATGCCTCTACGCGAAAAAAATCATTTCTTGATGTGTTCTGGCTTGATGGTGTCAAACCTTGCTTCGTTTATAGTCTACGGTTTGTTCACATGGGTTGCTCTTGCTTGTTGGTTATGCATGTATGCAAAAAAAATGGTTTCTTGTTGTGTTCTGGATTGCTAGTTTCCATCTTTCACCCGCCAATGTCCTCCTTCCACCCCTGTGTGTGTTGTAAAACTACACACAGCGAACCACTTATTTGAACTGAGCTAACCACTTAGTGTTTTCACCCCTGAGACACATGTGTGTGTTCCAAAACTACACACTGTGAACCACTTATTTGAACTGAGCTAACCACTTAGTATTTTCACCCCTCAGACATGTGTGTGTTCCGAAACTACACATAGCGAACCACTTATTTGAACGGAGCTAACCACTTAGTGTTTTCACCCCTCAGACACGTGTGTGTTCCAAAACTACACACAGCGAACCACTTATCTGAACTAAGCTAACCACTTAGTTTTTTCACCCCTCAGACACATGTTTGTGTTCCAACACTACACACAGCGAACCACCTATTTGAACTGAGCTAACCACTTAGTGTTTTCAACCCTCAGACACGTGTGTGTTTCAAAACTACACACAGCGAACCACTTATTTGAACTGAGCTAACCACTTAGACCTTCCACTCCTGAGACACATGTGTGTGTTCCAAAAGTACACAAAGCGAACCACTTAGGTGAACTGAGCTAACCACTTAAACCTACCACCCCTGAGACACATGTGTGTGTTCCAAAATTACACACAGCGAACCACATATTTGAACTGAGCTAACCACTTAGTGTTTTCACCCTTCAGACACGTGTGTGTTCCAAAACTACACACAGCGAACCACTTGCTTGAACTGAGCTAACCACTTAGACATTCCACCCCTCAGACACATGTTTGTGTTCCAAAAATACACACAGCGAACCACTTATTTGAACTGAGCTAACCACTTAGTGTTTTCACCCTTAAGACACGTGTGTGTGTTCCAAAACTACACACAACGAAGCACTTAGGTGAACTGGGCGAACCACTTAGACATTTCACTACTAAGACACGTGTCTGTGTTCCAAAACTACACACAACGAACCACTTAGGTGAACTGGGCTAACCACTTAGACATTCCACTACTAAGACACGTGTGTGTGTTCCAAAAGTACACACAGCGAACCACTGAGGTGAACTGGGCGAACCACTTAGACATTCCACTACTAAGACACGTGTGTGTGTTCCAAAAATACACACAGCGAACCACTTATTTGAACTGAGCTAACCACTTAGTATTTTCACCCCTCAGACACGTGTGTGTGTTCCAAAACTACACACAGCAAACCACTTATTTGAACGGAGCTAACCACTTAGTGTTTTCACCCCTCAGACACGTGTGTGTTCCAAAACTACACAGAGCGAACTACTTATTTGAACTGAGCTAACCACTTAGACATTCCACCCCTCAGACACATGTTTGTGTTCCAAAACTACACACAGCGAACCACTTATTCAAACTGAGCTAACTACTTAGACATTCCACCACTCAGACACATGTGTTCCAAAACTACACACAGCGAACCACTTAGTTGAACTGGGCGAACCAGTTAGACATTCCACTACTAAGACACGTGTGTGTTCCATAACTACACACAGCGAACCACTTAGGTGAACTGGGCGAACCACTTAGACATTCCACCCCTCAGACACGTGTGTTCCAAAACTACACACAGCGAATCATTTAGGTGAACTGGGTGAACCACTTAGACATTCCACTACTGAGACACGTTTGTGTGTTCCATACCTGCACACAGCGACCCACTTATTTGAACGGAGCTAACCACTTAGTGTTTTCACCCCTTAGACATGTTTGTGTTCCAAAACTACACACAGCGAACCACTTATTCGAACTGAGCTAACCACTTAGACATTCCACTACTCAGACACATGTGTTCCAAAACTACACACAGCGAACCACTTAGTTGAACTGGGCGAACCACTTAAACATTCCACTACTAAGACACGTGTGTGTTCCATAACTACACACAGCGAACCACTTAGGTGAACTGGGGGAACCACTTAGACATTCCACCCCTCAGACACATGTGTTCCAAAACTACATACAGCGAACCACTTAGGTGAACTGGGTGAACCACACTAGACATTCCACTACTGAGACACGTTTGTGTGTTCCATACCTACACACAACGAACCACTTAGGTGAACTGGGCGAACCACTTAGACATTCCACCCCTTAGACACATGTGTGTGTTCCAAAACTACACACAGTGAACCACTTAGGTGAACTGGGCGAACCACTTAAACATTCCATTACTAAGACACGTGTGTGTGTTCCGAAAGTACACACAGCGAATCACTTAGGTGAACTGGGCAAATCACTTAGACATTCCATTACTAAGACACGTGTGTGTGTTCCAAAAGTACACACAGCGAACTTCTTTTTGGAACTGAGCTAACCACTTAGACATTCCACCACTAAGACATGTGTGTGTGTTCCGGAACTACACACAGCGAACCACTTAGGTGAATTGGGCTAACCACTTAGCTGCTTGTAGGTTCTCGGATGTCATACTTAGTGATACACTTAGGATTCCTAAAGAAATATATATGTTGGGTAGTGATCTTCATAGTCAATAGTACCATACAATTGCTGCTATAGTCTTGTTGGACTGATTTTGCAAAGACTGTAACTTGAAGGTAGGAAATGTATGTGTGTTTGAAAAATTTGAAAAGGCATGGTTTTGGTTTTAACCTTGTTATTTTTCTGTCATATAGGCCAGACATGAAAATAGCATCTCGAAATCGCAATTCATGGCTTCTTAATTTTCTCAAATACACATACATTTCCTGCTTTTAAGTTATTGTCCTTTACAAAATCGGTCCAGCCAGACTTCAACAGGTATTTTGTAGTGTTACGATTTGACGAAGTTAGGTATTCATGCCAACTTGTTTCTTTAGAAATCAAGATACTAACTCTGTTAAGTAGGTTTTGCTGCTTGTGGGTTCTCGGATGTCATACTTAGTGAAACACTTAGGATTCCTAAAGAAATATTTATGTTGGGTGGTGAACTTCACGGTCAATAGTACCATCTAGTTGCTGCTGCAGTGTCTGTGTTCCAAAATTACACTTATTTGAACTACACACAACGAACCACTTAGGTGAGCTGAGCTAACCACTTAGTTCTTTCACCCCTCAAACAAATGTGTGTGTTCCAAAATTACACATAGTGAACCACTTAGGTGAGTTGACCTACCACTTAGTACTTTCACCCCTCAAACAAATGTGTGTGTTCCAAACTTACACACAGCGAACCACTTAGGTGAGCTGAGCTAACCACTTAGTACGTTCACCCCTCAAACAAATGTGTGTGTTCTAAAAGTACACACAGCGAACCACTTAGGTGAACTGAGCTAACCACTTAGTACTTTCACCCCTCAAACAATTGTGCGTGTTCCAAAATTACACACAGCGAAGCACTTAGGTGAGTTGACCTACCACTTAGTACTTTCACCCCCCAAACAAATGTATGTGTTCCAAAATTACACACAGCGAACCACTTAGGTGAGCTGAGCTAACCACTTAGTTCTTTCACCCCTCAAACAAATGTGTGTGTTCCAAAATTACACACAGCGAACCACTTAGGTGAGCTGAGCTAACCACTTAGTACTTTCACCCCTCAAACAAATGTGTGTGTTCCAAAATTACACACAGCGAACCACTTAGGTGAGCTGAGCTAATCACTTAGTACTTTCACCCCTCAAACAAATGTGTGTTCCAAAATTACACTCAGCGAACCACTTAGGTGAGCTGAGCTAACCACTTAGTACTTTCACCCCTCAAACAAATGTGTGTTCCAAAAGTACACACAGTGAACCACTTAGGTGAACTAAGCTAAACACTTAGTGCTTTCACCCCTCAAACAAATGTGTGTTCCAAAACTACACACAGCGAACCACTTAGGTGAACTGGGTTAACCACTTTGCTGCTTGTGGGTTCTCGGATGTCATACTTTGTGATACACTAAGGATTCCTAAAGAAATATTTATGTTGGGTGGTGAACCTCACGGTCAATAGTACCATACAGTTGTTACTGCAGTCTTGTTGGACTGATTAAAAAGCCATGTTACGTATGTGTTCCAAAAGTACACTTATATGAATTACACACGGCGAACCACTTATGTGAACTGAGCTAACCACTTAGACATTCCACCCCTCAAACAAATGTGTGTTCCAAAACTACACACAGCAAACCACTTATGTGAACTGAGCTAACCACTTAGACCTTCCACCCCTCAAACAAATGTGTGTGTTCCAAAACTATACACAGCGAACCACTTATGTGAACTGAGCTAACCACTTAGACATTCCACCCCTCAAACAAATGTGTGTGTTCCAAAATTACACACAGCGAACCACTTAGGTGAACTGAGCTAACCACTTAGACATTCCACCCTCAACCAAATGTGTGTGTTCCAAAACTACACAAAGCGAACCACTTATCTGAACTGAGCTAACCACTTATCTGGGTTTCTGTTATTTTTTTGTTCATTATATTGTACTATTGAGTAATGACGTAATTTGTTTATTGACATGTGTTATGCAAGCATAACAATGACAACAACTCAAAGTTCCGGATCGAAGGTATTTGTCCATATTAATTAATTAAAAATTCTGATAACTTGTACTTTTTTGGTATAATTGTTTATTTTTTGTATGTAGGTCTGTGTGTGTGTCCGACATTGTTGTCGGACAACATATCTGGGAGTTGCAAATACAATGCTTACCGAAGAGCATAAGGCTTGTATTGGCAGAACTCCTTTTTCATGGTTCATGGAGCTTGAAGGCAAAGTCAAACTCAGCAGGAAACTGCTCACAGGGTTATGCACACGATGGGTTGAGAGGAGGGGAGGTTTTATGATAAGGTCTGACTTGGTTTCCTTTACAACCCTAGACGTTTGTGTACTATTGGGTCTTAGAATTGGTGGATGTGTGGTTGATCTTCGAAGGAAATCACAGGATTCCCCTATTAGGAAGTTATTTCCTTCTACACATGTTTATGTGAAGATGATATTTGATGAGATACAGAAAAGGCGAAATGACGTAAATGTTGATGACTTCTGTAAATTGTACGTATTGTTAGGGTTGAGTGAGTTCTTACTGCTGACTGTGAGTGGGAGTGCTTTTGGTGGTTTATTTAGTATTGTAGATGAGTTAGGGGAACTCTGTAATTATAATTGGGGAACAACTGTGTTCCAATTTCTAGTGTAAAGTTTGTATCAAACATCGACTTCGTTGTAGGCCGATGTTGGAGGTGGACATACATATATTGGGGGCTGTGCATATGTGTTGCAGGTAATTACAATGAAATGGCTGGACAAAAACTCATTTATGATTTGTCAATTACTGTCGTTTTGTTGTTGATGGATTGTAGTTTTTTTTTTATTGCATTACAGATATGGGCTTTGGAGCATCTGTTGTGTTTAAGTAAAAAGGGAGATCTAAGGAGGCAAAAATTCCCTCGCATTCTTCACTGGCAGGATGTGAAGGTTGGTCTGAGATAGATTGAAGTGGCATTCGAAAGAAATTTGGTTAGTAATACCTATGGACAGATATATGAATTAACAGTTATTGTGCAAAACTGTGCAATTGTGGTTATTGTTGTGGTTATCAGGTTATTCATGATTTAGCACTGTCTAGTGAAGAGTTGCTGATTGACATTGTGAGGGAAGCCTTGCATTCATCAGGTTCTGAAGTTAAGCACCATCCAAACAAGCAGTCCAATTTGAGCGAACTGATTGACAGAAAGACAACATTGTTACGTGCTGTTGCAGAACAAGAAGAACGGATTCAGAATCTAGAGATTCAGGTTATGGAGCTAACTAATTTGTTAAAATTGGTACAAAGTGACCAAAATACTAAAGATACCAATGTGGATCCTGCCTCTGTTCATTACCCTGTTACTCTTCAATCATCGGATGCATCCAAAGCAAATAAGACTGTTGGGAGTGATATGGGTCAACAACTCCGACGAGGTAGCATGTACCGTCGGCTGAAGACAAAACCAAGGAAGCGCGCACGTACCGCTATTACAAGAAGTCCTTTTGTAAACTAAACAATTAATTGGTTAATGTATGACGACAAATTTATTGTACTCTTATGTTCTCCTTTTGTAAGCTAAGCTTTTACCACAACGAACAAGTAATATACTTTTTTAATTACAAAATAAGAACCACTTAATTAGACACAGAGAAGCAATTGTGTGAACATGTCCTTGGTCGCATTGGTTAACACAATAAACCACTTAATTGTACGAAGAGAACCACTTAATTAGACACAGAGAAGCAATTGTGTGAACATGTCCTTGGTCGTATTGGTTAACACAGCAAACTACTTAATTGTACGAAGAGAACGACTTAATTAGACACATAGAAGCAATTGTGTGAACATGTCCTTGGTCGCATTGGTTAACACAGCAAACCACTTAATTGTACGAAGAGAACCACTTAATTAGACACAGAGAAGCAATTGTGTGAACATGTCCTTGGTCGCATTGGTTAACACAGCAACCCACTTAATTGTACGAAGAGAACGACTTAATTAGACACATAGAAGCAATTGTGTGAACATGTCCTTGGTCGCATTGGTTAACACAGTAAACCACTTAATTATACGAAGAGAACCACTTAATTAGACACAGAGAAGCAATTGTGTGAACATGTCCTTGGTCACATTGGTTAACACAACAAACCACTTAATTGTACGAAGAGAACCACTTAATTAGACACAGAGAAGCAATTGTGTGAACATGTCTTTGGTCGCATTGGTTAACACAACAAACCACTTAATTGTACGAAGAGAACCACTTAATTAGACACAGAGAAGCAACTGTGTGAACATGTCCTTGGTCACATTGGTTAACACAGAAAACCACTTATTTGTACGTAGAGAACCACTTAATTATACACAGAGAAGCAGTCTGATATTGAGCTCCTCTAACTGGTGGGAAACGTTGTCTTGCTTTGTCGCTTTGCGAGGGTAGATGAGACATTTTGTATGCCAAATTTCCCATTTAAAGTTTAAAATGATGGCTGAATGTTGGTAGTCCCATCATTGCACTGCGTTCTGGAATATATCTCCAAGGTCAGAGAACATCAAAGAGCCCGTTTTGGAAATGAATTGCTTTGCTTCTCTACAGCATTTTCATCTCTTCTTAACCCTTTCTTTTTTTCGTTTGACGGTCCTGTTGTCGGCGGTCGTCTACGGTGAATCGACGTTGGAAGCTGAAGTTCACTGTCATAAGGTGTATCGCTCGGTCGTCCTGTGTTTAACAATGTACGTTTTAGGTTTTATCGAAAGCAATGATCCGAATGATGTACACAATGTTTTGGTGTTGAGTTATGTTGTGGGTTTGTATATCTGTTCATGCCTTTGTCGTGAAACTTTGCCGGTGAAAGTTAACAACTTTGGTCATAAAAGAAGATAGTTTTATTGTGGGTTTAACATTACTGGTTTCCATGTCTGATACTTACCTGTTTGGGACACATTGTATGTTTGTATGTGATTGTATGCGAACACTTACGTCATTAAACAACTTAGGTTAACATAGTGAACCACTTGGGTTGTGGGTTTGACATGGAGAGGTCTTTACATGTGTTATACACGTGTGTGTATTGGAAATAATTCGTCATTGAACCACTTATTTTAACATAGTGAACCAGTTATTATTCTACATCTGTGTATGCGAAAGAAGTTGTCATGGCAGTGTGTTGGTTTCCTTTTGTTGCAAGTGAGTAACACATTAAGTATTTTGTTTGTCACTATACTTTTCAATATCTGAGTAATGGGCTACTTTTCTTGGGTACCAGTTTCCTTCTTATACATATATGGGTCCCAAAAAATCCTCTGCTGGAGATCGGGGAGAATCAAAGGTTAGTGATTTGTGCAATTTAATTTCATAGTTTATGCTCTAAGTGTGAAAACAATTTAATCTGTTTTATTGATTTGTATTAACAGTTGAGAGTCAGGCACAAACTCCACACCGATGCTATAATTGACATTAATCGTCAGATGTCTCCAATTCAAAGGGAGTTGATGGAGTTAACTCCATTCAAATGGCTCTTGCGCCTGGATCAACCACTGCATATTTCGTCAGTTGTTTTGCTGGAACTGATTAACAGATGGTGTATTGCAGACCAGTCATTCAGGATCCGGGAATTTTTTGTCTCATTTTCTCCATTTGATGTATGCATCACGTTGGGGTTGTGGGTAACTGGCGAGGAAGTTACCCTGAAATATGGTGATGCTCCTTTCATGAACAGCCTGTTCAATGGAAGTGAAATTACCATAAATTTAGTGCTTGCAAAGCTCCACGATCCTGATGTCAATAAGGATGAGAACGTCGAAGACTTTTGCAGACTGTATATAATACTTGCACTTGGAACATTTTATTTTCCATGGTCTTCTATAACTATTAATGCACTTCCTTTTCATTTACTACAAAATGTACATAATTTAAATATGTATAATTGGGGGGCAGCCGTTCACAATTTTTCGATTCAAAGTTTGAACAGAGCTGTCGTATTGTACAACCAACAACAGAACACAGTTGCAGTTAATTTGTCGGGGTGTGTTGTTGTCTTGCAGGTTAGTATTAATCATTTTACAATGGAAATTATTGTTCGTATGTTTGTTTTACAGACCATGTGTTTGTTTGAAATAGTTATGGGCAGGACAACATGTAGGATTGGGATGCAGTACAGAATTTCCAAGAATGCTTGGAAGTGATCCCATAACTATGAGGTCTTCCAATATATGTTCTACTTTTCAAACAAATCAGGTATTGGTTATGGTTTATTGATTTCCTAAGTTATTGGAATTCATTATGTTTTTTAATTTCCAACAATGATGGGATACAACTTCTGTAGATTGTCTTCGATTGGAAACTTGGGGAGGAAGAAAACAATATTGATATAGTGTGCGAGGCACTGAGGTCTTGTGCACCACCCCCAAGTCCAAAAGGCATAGATGACAAACATGGTTCGTCGTCCGATAATGTGGAACATACAATATCCGATGAAATTGCTGGGGCCACACGGAGGCTGCTGGCAAATCAGGATCGGATTGCTGCCCTTGAGGAGAAGGTCAGCCAAATTCAGTTACTGTTGAGCAACAATCTACAACATACTTTTACGGGAACATCATTCATTGGACCACATAACATCCTAAACGAGATGCAATCCGAGCACCATGTGAGTCCCCAAAGGCTAGCTACTCCTGTTAGTCCTCAACGCAATGATGGGCACAGTCATGCAACCCCGGTGAGGGCTGACTCTATTGATGGACAAAAGCAGATCACAAGGGCTGAGCCTGATGCTGGGCAGGGGCAACTCATTCGTGATGGGCCCGATGCTAATGATGTTTTGCTCATAGAGGATACTGTGGTTAGGGCTAACCCTGATGCTGGGCAGGGGCAACTCATTTGTGACATGCCCCATGCTACTGAAGTTGTGCCTATGGAGGTTACTGCGATCAAGGCTGAGCCTGACGTTGCGCAAGGGAAGGTCATTCCTCATAGGCCCAATGATACCCATGTTGAGCAGGTGGAGGGTACTACTGTCAGGGCTGAGCCTGATGTCGTGGAAGGGCAGGTCAGTTCTCATAGGGATGAGCCTACCATGCCGGTTGTTGACAATGGCAAAGTCTACAGAGCTGTCACATCTGCACATTATGAAGATAGGAGGTGTGTTCATTTTAGTTATTTCCGTTAAAAAATGGATACCTGATGTTGTTGTTGGTCAGGAATTACAATGGATAGTTCATCGAATCTGGTGGTTTTTGTAGAGTTCTTGTGCAGATTGATAACCACATGGTTACAAAGGCCGATCTTATGTCCTTCGCCCCGGAAGGGAAAGTTGATAACTTGGTCAGCCATGCCGCGACTTTGTCATGCTTATTAATGTAACAATGAAATTCAAAACTTCACTAATTCTGTAATTTGGTGAAATGTTTGTAGGCTATGTTATTTGTGTGCAGCATGTTCATGTATGACCAATTGAAAAATGAAGGCGCCATCAAACGAATATGCCTGAATCCATTTTTTGCGGTATGTTAATCTGTTCCATATGTACTGATTATAAGTTTGGTCTAAGACAACCTAATGAATGTACCCTTCTTGCAGTCTGCTGTCGTTTTCGACATGAATAACCGTAAAAGGAAGATTGGTGGCAAAACACCCAAAAGAAGGGTTTGGAAATACAAGGACTACGAATTATATTACCCAGATGGGATGATGAATCTTGACAATATTCTGACTACCGAATTTGTAAGTGTTTAATATGGTTAGATTAGATTGCAAAATATTCAATGACTTGTCCATGATGTCCTAATTTAAATTGGATTTTAGGTTTTTGTCCCCACGATTTTCAGCGATCACTGATGGTGCTATATTGTGAACTGTGTCACCAGAGAGTTGTATGTCCTGGACTCCTTAGGTCACAACAATGCAATCCGACAGCAAATTCACAAGGCAATGGTAAGTTCATCATCCTTTCCTTTAGGTTAAATGATTTACGGTTGAAAGTAGTTATTCACTACGTGGAATGTGTTATTAACGTAAGTTCATGATGGTCACAGGCATACCGTTTGGAATGCCTATTCGGTCTGGTTGAGCACTTTGAGTTGGAAAAACAAGTTCGTTTAAAACTCATTAAGGCTGACGTCCCTCGTCAGCCTAACAGGTTAGTTTACACCTGCCAGTGTTCATTTATGATACATTGGTGTATGACATATTAAAATGAACTAATAAATGATATTGGCCATTTTCAGCTTTGATTGTGGTATGATGGTTATTAGATACATGGACGTTTGCGACGGGGTGGCAATGTACCAGTTCAAAAGCATGCCACAATATACTACGGTTTGTAAATCTGTGTTATTGTGAACATTCTTCTGGTTGGTTTCTTAATGCAATGAATAAGTTCGTGGGGTGTCTTTTATTTTTAGGAACAATTGCAGGCATTCAGGGAAGAATATGTGGCGAAATGGATATTACATGAGGATAATGTTAAACGAGTAGAGATTGTCTCCGAAATTCAAGATTAACACAACAGCTATATGGCAAATGACATTTTGATTTTTACACATTACTGTAAACTATTTGCATGTAGTCATGATTTGTACAAATGTAACAAATGTACATATATTTTTTGGAACTCAAATGAATTGACTTTTAACCACTTAAACTCAAACACCAAAACTGAAAACTGCTTGACCTTATCTATATATAATTGGTTTAACATGTTCACATAAATGGTTTACAATGTTTATGAAACTGGTTTATACAAGTATTTGACCATATTTGACCCCTGCTTGTCCACTCATCCATCATTCTGTATGTGGTTCGCTCAGTTATTATAATTGGTTTGCCACGTTCACAAGTGCGACACCTATGTTAAACCCCTGCATGTCCCACCTATTCATTCATCTTTCTGTATGTGGTTCGCTCAATTAGTATAAGTGTTTTGTCACGTTCACAAGTGCGACACCTATGTTAAACCCCTGCATGTCCCACCTATTCATCCATCCTTCTGTATGTGGTTCGCTCAGTTAGTATAAGTGGTTTGTCACGTTCACAAGTGCGACACCTATGTTAAACCCCTGCATGTCCCACCTATTCATCCATCGTTCTCTATGTGGTTCGCTTAGTTAGTATAAGTAGTTTGTCACGTTCACAAGTGCGACACCTATGTTAAACCCTTGCATGTCCCACCTATTCATCCATCCTTCTCTATGTGATTCGCTCAGTTAGTATAAGTGGTTTGTCATGTTCACAAGTGTGACACCTATGTTAAACCCCTGCATGTCCCACCTATTCATCCATCCTTCTCTATATGGTTCGCTCAGTTAGTTAAAGTAGTTTGTCACGTTCACAAGTGCGACACCTATGTTAAACTCATGCATGTCCACCCATTCATCCATCATTCTCTATGTGGTTCACTCAGTTAGTATAAGTGATTTGTCACGTTCACAAGTCCGACACCTACATTAAACCCCTGGATGTCCACCCATTCATCCATCCTTGTCTTCTATGTGGTTCGCTCCGTTAGTATAAGTGGTTTGTCACATTCAGAAGTGTGACACCTACATTAAACCCCTGCATGTCCACCCATTCATCCATCCTTCTCTATGTGGTTCGCTCAGTTAGTATAAGTGGTTTGTCACGTTTGGTGGTCCGACACATATGTTAAACCCCTGCAAAATATTTATTCTAGTTGTTAACCTTGAGTTTGTATAAGTGGTTTTCCATGTTGACGTAAGTGGTTTAACATGTTCATTTCACAGGTTGACTATATGTTAATATAAGTGGTTATCCATGTTTACGTAACTGGTTTAGCAGGTTTATACAAGTGATTCATAATGTTTATATTAGTGGTTCACCGTGTTCATGTAAATGGTTGCCCATGTTGTTAACTGAATAAGCTATATCATACATACACACATGTCTAAGTTGAAATTAACAACACCGAATAAGTTGATCAGCCTCTTAACAAAAGTCACTGTCAATTACTGTCAGGGTATTAAATTGTTGAAATTCATCACGTCATTGCTAGGGTCCTGTGTGTTTGATCCAGTTGTGCCCAGCGATGACAGCAACGATACAAAGCCATTACATTCAACATTTGTGTTCTGTTTGGAAAGGTCAATGCAAAAAGTCAAAATTAAGTCGTGCAAGTAAAAAACACAAGACACTAGCTTAATTTGTGATTGAAATGCATTAACAACCCTTACTGATTCGTTGTATAAAGGAAACTGTGTGGTTGGTATGTTCTCCTCCGTTGAAACGTATTCAGTAGAATTATGTGGTGGAGCATCAAACCGTTCAATATGTGGCAGTTTTTCCTTTGCGTTAAGTGATGATCTAATATAACTATGCCTTCTATGAATAGTCTTGCTCCACCTTTGAAGTACATATTTTGGTAATACACACTGCTGCCTCTCTTGGGCAAGTACAACCAGCGAATGTCTTCAAATTATCCCCCTGAACTCGAACAATAGACATTTGCAGTTGAAATCATTGTTGTTTCGATTTAGTTGACTTTGAAGATACTTTCATGGCTGCGATGATTGTTGATGGTCTCCTCCATCACCTCATATATGCATGCATCTCCTTCAACAACACAATTTTGAATAATAGAATTCATCTTAGATCTGAATTCGGTCTGGACTTCTGAGAATTTGGCATGAGTGTATGCAGTTCGGATCTGTCGTTCGATCAAAGATTGTGAGCCGCATGGAATGATGGTATTTAACGACGCAAAGTCTGCCTCGTTCTCTTTCCCCACCTTGTGTGCCAAGCGTTGTCATATTGATGGACAAATTGTTGTAGGGTTGTGGTGGAGTTAATATAGCCGTCAAAAAAGGCATTCATGCCCTCTGATCTTTGGGTTGTTGACATCCCAACCCAAAATCGATGTTTCAAGAAGGTTGGAACCCATCGTTCGCGATCCGCGTAGAGGGAACCTAACCATTCATTACCAGACAAATCAAAGGTTGATATGAAGTTGGCCCATTCAGATTCAAATTCTTCAACATGTTTACACTCGTACACCACGTCTTTCATTAACTTCTTAATTGCATGGTATTCAGTATATCCAGATAACTTTCCAGGTATTTTTTTCATGATGTGCCACAAGCACCACCTGTGGCATGTATTCGAAAATACAATGGAAATGACATTCTTCATTGCTTGGCATTGGTCAGTCACAATGCCCTGCGGAGCCTTGTTCGACATACATCGCAACTAACATTGGAATAGCCATACAAAAGTTGTGGTGTTTTCTGAGGACAACAATCCACACCCCAACAAAATTGATTGTCCATGGTGGTTCACCCCCACAAATGGGGCGAATGGCATGTCGTACTTGTTGG
>Ga0209489_104493_pt1 | contig 25612 bp, 13 predicted proteins | sample SiratrowhiteBW_FD_187527 | JGI IMG/M metagenome (GOLD analysis project Ga0209489, IMG submission 187527) | Root nodule microbial communities of legume samples collected from California, USA - Siratro white BW (SPAdes) (version 2) | ecosystem: Host-associated > Plants > Roots > Nodule | place...
ATTATTATTAATATTTTTTATTAATATTATTATTATTATTAATATTATTAATATAATAATATTATTAATGTCATGAATATTATTAATAATATTACTAATATTATTATTATTATTATTATTAATATTACCAACATTATTGTTATAATTGTTGTTGTTATTATTATTGATATTACTATTAATGTTGATATTACTATTAATAATATTATTATTAATGCAAAAATTATAATTAATATTACTATCATAATCATGATCATAACTATAAAATATTAATAATAAAAATATTTATAATTATATTATGACAACAAAGTTGATCTTGTATGAATTTTATTATATATATATATATATATATATATATATATATATATATATATTAAAATGACTCATTAGTTAAAAGATATTAAAAAAATCTTCTCTCTTATGTTTTTAAGAAAATGATGCACACTTTCTTATTATATTGCAACAGTTTTTTTTTTTTCATAATTCTTCTTAACTTTTATATTTTAAAACTTTATTTTTAACTTTTTATAATTTATTGTTTAAGTTTTGATAAATAATTTAGCCTAAGTTCAAGAGAGGGTGAATTGAACTTTCAAAAAAAATTTCAAATATGGAATGTATTCAAAATTTTAATGAAAGTTCTTTCTTGAAACTACTGAAAAATGATATTAAGAAGTGCACATCAAAAGATCAATAAATTCCATATTAGAAACAATCAATTGAAACAATACACAAATTTAAAAATAGTTCAGTAATAATCTAGTTACAGCCAGAAACAATGTAAAGGTAATTAACAGTCAAGAACCAGTAATAACACCAGATACAAAAGTGAAAGTAATTTGTTGAATAAAATCACATATTAGAGTTGCCCAGAAGGTGATCAGATAAACAATATTAATAGTAACCTGAAGATCACTCACATAACAACACAATCAGATTTAATAGACATGTAAAACAGAATCAACACCACTAGGAATTTTGTTAGAAACGTTAGAATTCAAATTGAGTTATTCACAATAAAGCATGTAAAGTGGTAGTTTTGTTAGCAAAGCTCTTTTTACTTCACTCACTTTTACTAACAAACTCTCTTTTCTCTCTTTCTTTTCACTTTTCTTTTCTTTTTTCTGTCAATTTTTTTCTCTTACTCTCTTTTCTCTCTCAATTTGTTTTGATCCTCACACACCTCTCTGGGAGATAAAGGCACAAGTGTAACTTTCCGCTCATTATACACAAAAGTATACTTGTTAGAGTATCCATCATGATTAGCCCTTTTGTCCAATTGCCAAGGTCTTCCAAGAAGCACATGAATTGTCTCTATTGGTACCAGATCACATAAAACATAATCATGATAGTTTCCAATAGAGAAACAAATATTCACTTGCTTGTTCACACCTATCTCACCATGTTCACTAAGCCATTGAAGCTTATATGGTCGAGGATGAGGTTTGATTTCCAAATTCAGTTTTGAAACTAATCTTGAACTAGCAACATTAGTGCAACTCCCTCCATCAATAATCAAGGAAAAAAACCTTATCTTGAATTAGACACTGTATATGGAAGATGTTCTCTCTTTGACTTCTTTCATTCTCCATTGAAAGGTTTCCCAATAACCTCCTCACCATAAATAAATCTCCTTCAACTGCAAATTCTTCATCATACTCTTCCCTCACTTTCAGCAGCAGATTCTGAAAAGGATTTACTAACAATCTCTCAATCTCTAACCAACATGTTCCTTTTAGTTGGACATTCAAAAGCAATGTGACCTCTCCCCAAACATTTGAAACATTTAATATCACTACTTCTTGTTTTCCTTAGAGCCTCATTAGACTTATTTTGTGTCCTTTGAGGGGTAGTAGCAAATGCATTAGATGAAGTAGCTCCCTCCATTTTTGATTTGTCCTTCCAACCTGTTTGGTAAAAGTTAGAAGAATCTCTCTTCAACGCGCCTTTTCTATTGAGTTGTTGCTATACATTGATATCTGGATACACTAATTCTTCCAACTCAACATAATTTTGCAACTCCACAACATCTTTAATGTCACTATTCAGCCCATGTAGAAATCTAGCCATGGTTGCCTTCCGTTCTTCATTGATGTTGGCTCTAATCAAAGCCGCCTCCATCTCCTTATGATACTCATTTACACTCTTACTACCTTGTATAAGTCTTTGTAGCTTGTTATGCAAGTCCCTATGAAAATGGGATAGGACAAACCTCCTTCTCATCAATCTCTTAATTTCCTCCCAACTATTCACCAATGGATCTCCATATTTTGCCCTCTCTTTTTGCAATTGGCTCTACCAAATGAGAGCATAATCAGTGAATTCCATGGTTGCCACCTTCAACTTCTTTTCTTCTGTATAGTTGTGGCATGCAAATAATTGCTCAATCTTTATTTCCCACTCCAAATAGGCCTCGGGATCACTTTTCCCTTTAAATGAGGAAATTTGTATTTTGACTCCCTCAATTCTGTCCTCTCTATGTTCATCTTCATGGCCTCTTCTTCTTCTTCTTCTTTCTCATCTTCTCTTATCTCCATTATGATCATTTTCATTATTATTCATTTGATTCTCTATCTATTCAATTCTTCCATAGAATTCCTCATTGTTTTCTCTCATCATTCTTTGCAATTGTATAGTCATAGCATCAAGTAGCAATCTTTGAGGTCCCTCAAGTTGAGGATTACCTTCACCACCTATTCCTGCCATACTTCAAGAAAAGAACCAAAATGTGAAGTAATAGGACCTCACCACATTTCTCACGTGTTTGCACTCAGAGATGTACCATTCGTGTATAGTGCTCTCTATTATGTCTTTTTCTCTAATGTTTCACTCTTGCCTTTTACCACTCCTTCCCTAACTTTAAGTTCTTACTTGAATCAAACAATCTATAACCAATAACTGTTGTTAAGTGCAACAATCATAGGGCTTAAACAAAATTTAACAGTAAAAAACAACAAGGAAGTAGTAAAGAACAATTTTACTACCAACAAAGAAGCAAAACAAACATTAATTTTCTGGAAAAACAATTATTAGAGAAAACACTTGACACTTAGGAATTTTATCAAACAATTAGGATGCACTTAAATTTAGAATACAGTCGTTGTACTTTTTTTTTTTAACTTTTGCTACAATTTTTTTTTACTCAGGACAAAAAATACATGAAATTGCAACAAATGAGAATGAAATTATACAAAAATTCCTAATAAAATGAGCATATATTTAACACTTAACAACAACTTAGCCCAAATCACATGGATTGAAAGGATTGATATGATTGAACAATGATGAACATGTAATGAACACTAAGAACAGAAACACAATACAGAACCAGAATTGAACAAGAATTGACACTCTAGAAAATTGAAAAATGAATTATAACCAACCTTGCTCTGATTACCAAATGATGTGACTCCTCGTGCAAATTTGCACAGAAATGTAAGATTAATTTTCTGACGTAAGATTAGTAAATCACGAGATATGAATTTAAGAAAGATTGGACAAATTCTAGAAAAAAAAAAGATAACAAAGCAGAAAGAAATAAAGTAAAAGGATCATATTCGAGTTAAGGAAAAGTTGGACGCCACAAATGATTGACGTTTGATAAGCCCTTACGATCGCCACAAGAATTGGGGTAAGATCAGATGATTCAAGGTAGAATCCTAGTAGAGAATATCTCACGCTTCTGAAAAGAAATACATCCAAAAGTCCCTCTTTCATTCAAACCCAAATGATTTATACAATTTTGTTCTCAAGTACTAAAAGCATATAAAAGATAAATAATTTATCAACATTACAAACTTAGATCAAATGCCTATGTGGTTAATAGAGACCTAAAGAAGTGAAAGGTCTTGGTCTCAAAATCAGCCATAGACATTTTATGATCACTATTATTATTTATTTATTTTTAATTGTCTAAGTAACTATTGGATGGCCTCTAAGTCTTTCTCTTTAGCTAGATGTCCTCATCACAATTCTTTGGTCAACTATATAAATGAATCTTGCATTCGTACATTCAGTAATTTAACTCATATATAAATATAAGAGGTATTTTCCAATAGTCTCAAGAATATTAATTAAGTTATGAATCAACATAAGAAGAACTATGTATAGGATTAAAATACTAATATAAGGAAAGGAAATAAATAAATATTAAAGTAGAAACGTTTACATGAAATTTCATAAAGGTTTAATCTAACCCTAATAATAGATAATTTAACTCCTTAAAGATTTGAGAATACTAAACCTTATACAAAAACGTGGAATGCAAAGAAGAATCCACAAGAAATCCTAAGAATGTCTTCTAAGAGTGATTTTTGAACTCTAATAGCCTAAGATGTCTAACCCTAATATGAGCAACTATTAAATAAACTAGAAAATTTCGGTTAAGGTAAGTTACGCCGGCACCACTGGATTTTATTGCAAATCCAAGTTCTGAAGCCCAATGCTAAACACATTTCTCTGACCTTGCTCTCGGGTTTTCTTGCACCAAGCTCAAGTTTTCTAAGTCGGGCTGGACTTCTTTACTTCAGATTTTGCTCCTTTCTCTCATTTCTTCATGGTTTCAATCCCCCTTCTTCTAATCCAATGCTTTTTTGCTCAAATTAAATCAAACTATCATAAATTCGCAATCATTTTTTTTCTTACTCTCATAATCAATTATTAACAAAAACCAAATAAAGTTGAAAATTAAGAAAATTTTAAATTAGAGAGATTTTAATTTTGTCATAAAATACCCGAGTTAAGCCAAGAGTGGCTACAAGCTGAAAGAACACTCATTAAGCCGGGAGTGACTTGTATCAAGAATACTCAAGGGTTAGTCAGGAGAGACTATGAGCCAAAAAAGTACTTGCATTATACTTTGCAACATTCATCTGCTTAGTGGAACCCAATTTGTTAATTGAGAACTGGGTGTAGTGTGTTGCGATACACGAAAAAAAAAATATAAATACTAAGTATATTTTAGCTTTATCTACACTAACAAATGAGGAGAGTTGTTGAGTGAATACTTGCAACTAACATGTTCAAGCAAGTAAATTAGTTAAGTACTAAAGTAGAGTTTGTAATGCTTGATCAGATGAAATTACTATTAACTGATTACTTGAATATATATATATATATATATATATATAATTAAATAAGCAGAAATTGAAAAACTTTATTTGACTTACTTCATCAGACACAACTATCATTTACTAACATATAAAAATTCCTTTTGAATATTTCCTATCAGACGATATTTATGAAAAATGCTTAAAAGTTTTCAAAAACACAATTCAACCCTTCCTTCTTCTGTTTTTTTTCTTTGTTTTCACATAAGTATACTTTGTCTAATATATGATAAGCCTTGAGCATTCATAGTACATATCAAAGATTAATAAATTATTATTCTCTCTGTGCAGGGAATATTCATCTCTTCAATTATCTTAAGAGGATCTAACAATGATATGTCTACATTAAGTTCTCTTGAAGAGTGTGTAGGAACAGTTGTCTCTAGAAGGAGGGATTGAATGAAGCATGAACTCAATTTACTACAAGATCGAAACAAACAACAAACTATCTAATAGAAAAATGATTAGCAAAATAATAAAATTTCATATTGGTTCACCCTAAACTCTTTGGCTATGTCCAATTCTCTTTGAAGCAAACTACTCAAGAGGTTTTACTATTTGTAAACATTTATAGTGAGTACACAAACGTCTCCAGGTTACAACGAGTATACAAACTTGATATAGATTCTTGGGGTTGCTTAGGATCTAGATCAACCTCTTGGAAGATGAAGAAAAAAACCAACAATGAAAGGAATGAAGTTGGCACAACAATGAAAGGCAATGGTTAGCATATTGTGCAAAAATGTAGAAAACCAATAGAACAAGTAACTATCAACGTAAAATGAAATAAAAAAAATGGAATAAGGAAGAAGATGAAAGGTAGAACACACCACCTATAGAAAAAAATTCCAAGCGTAAGTGCTAGAGGAGCCACCACTTGAGAAAGTTTCTCAAGATAAGAACTAAAACAACAAGAGAAAGGAGAAACTCAACTTTCAAAAAACACGTTCAAAGTTACTTTCATTCACTCTCTAATTCATATGTTTTGTATGAAAGGTTGGAGTCCTATTTATAATAGCTCATGGACATCCAAAGGTCAAACAATTAACAAGAGATTAACAAAGTTAACCAGGATTAAGAATAACTAATCTCTTAGAAGTGAGTGAAGTAGTTAAGAAGGTTCATGAATGAGCAAGTGGTGGTTTTGAAGATTCATGAAGGTGTATGGGGTAGTTTGGATGTAATGATGGGAGTTGCAATTAGTTAGATGATGTAGCAATCCTTGTGCTTCCATTTGATTGGTGGAGAGCTCCAAAAGTTAAAATGTTTCTCTTTCTCAAGTTATTGTCCTTGTCTTCTTGCTTTCTCTCAAGTTTATTCAAAAGCTTGATTTATTCTTTTAATCTCCTCCTCTAAAGCTCTAATTTTCCCTCTTGCCATTCTTTCTTCAAACTTCTGCTTTAATTCTTCTTTTTCTTTTCTTCTAACCATGCTCTTTGTTTTAAACTCCTTGTTGCTCATCCTCCTCTTTCTCCACAAATGCCTCATGCTTGCATTTATCAAAACCTCTTCGGGTTATCAAAGTAAACAAACCTCTCCAGGTAATCATGATCTTCAGGTTAAACCAGTCTCAATCTCCCCTAAGATCAAGACCACTTAAGAATTGAAAAAACGCTCTCAAAAATAGCACAACTAAAGCTCACAAGGGATAACTGATGTAAACCTTTGAAGTTTTGTAAGATCTAGACCAGCCCAAAAAGAGATGAAGATTCAATTACCCAGGAGATAGAGCAAGTTGGCACAATTAAAGTAGCCATGGAAGCCATGAAAGCTTACGATAAAGTCAAAAAAAGGTATGAACATGTAATTGAAAATAAGAAACTACAATGAATTGAAACACAAAATGGATTAAGGTAGAAAATGAAATGAGCATGCCACCTTCAAGGTTGAAAGCCCTCAAGGATGACGGATGGAGGATTCACCACTTGAGAAAACTTCTCAAGATAAGAATCAAAGAAAGAATAGAGACAAAAACTCAAAACTCACACAATTTCTCAAAAGAAATTGTTTTTCATTCAACTTGTGATTTTAGAAAGGAGAGCGCTCCTATTTATGGCCATGGAATTTGGCTAGGTAAGGAGTCTCAAAAGACAAAAAGAGTTAAATACATTTAACTATGTTTAAGCTAAACTAATCCCTTAAAATTAGGGAGATGCACTTGGTAGTTTCTAGGACACATGAATGTAATGATTAATCTTGAATATTTATAGTGAATTGTCTCTCAATGTTTGTTGTTCTTCTTTTTCAAAAGGATGATGTATATATAGCCTTTGAAGAATATGAACATTGAAAGCTCAAAAAAGCAGTTCTCTACACAACAACTCGTCTATTTTTCATCTCCTTACCATTAGATGCTCAAAAAGGAAACTTTAAATCCGCACTTTGATTTGCACTTTAATGGTTTAATCTAACAAAGGAAACAACTCAAATGCAAAAGCAATACTCTAAATTAAAAGCAGAGTTAATTTAATAACATTTCAAAACATTCCATTGTAGATTCAAATTGAATGTTGGGTTTCAAAAAAAATTCTAAAAACAGAGATAAACTAAATGTTGAATAAGAATCATCGTGTCTCTTATTTGGAAATGAATAAACACTGAGAATGTTAAATCAATTCAAATTTTGAAAGCAAATTAGAAGATAGATACTTTCAGAGTAAATTTAAAATGTTTTCAAATGTATATGTGCAATTAATCACTGATTAGAGAAAATAAAATATTTAATTTGATATGCAATTAATAAAAAATAATATTATGATAATAAATTTGAAAAAATGTTCCATATCAAAAAACACAACGTTAAGCTTTTTTGAATTCATTCTAGTACAAGTTTGAAATTATTCCTAAATCTATATTCAATTTGAATCGTTCAATAAAAAACAAATACAATCTTTAAGTTGATATGCAATTAAACAGAATTATACTCAATATCAGAGAGAAGAACATTCAATTTAATTTTGAAAACCTTCTTATCTCATAAACAATGTTTTTAGGTGTTTGATTTGATTTAAGAAAAACATGTTTAAACCGTGATTTGGTTTTGAAATAAGTTAATTAAAGATTAATCAAAGTTAAACAAAACAAAACAAAAATGGGTTGAAAAACCATTTTCTTGAAGAATGCATTACCAGAACCGTCTAATGCTAAAGAGAAGACAAGACCGTCTAATGCATCGAAGGAGCATAAATTCTCATAAAGTTGATTTATATGATATTTTTTATGACAAAATCAACTCTCTCTAAGCTTAAAATCAACTTAATTATTAATTTTAGTTACTTTTTATTAATAATTGATTGCGAGAGTTAGAAAATGGATTTGATTGCTAATTCCTATTATTATGCCTAAAAATGATAAAGAAAGCATTGGATTAAGAGAAGAAGGATTGAAGTCCTGAAGATGAGTGATAAAAGAGAAATTTGACGAAAAACAACGTAAGCGAAAAAAACTTGAGCCTGACCTGAGAAAACTTGAGAGCAATTTAGCTGAAATGTTCTCGATGCCAATTGTGTCTGAAAGTGTGGAACAATAATATAATCCAGTCGTTCCAAACACCACTTTGGGTGAGTCAGGCACAAATACCGAATTTCATATTTTATTTAATATTTTCTTTGCAGTAGGGTTATAACTTGAGTCGTCAAGGAGCAAAATTGGCAATTGAAGGCAACTTTAGGGTTTTATGGGAGTAATTTCTTCTTTCTATTTTTCTTCTATAATATTTAACTCTACCATGTCTATGACGAACTAAATCCGTTGTTGTTGGGATTAGTGTTTACCTTTCTAAACTTTCATGTAGTCGTTTTGGTTTTCATATTTATGTCTTTCTGGATTTCATATTTATGTCTTTCCTTTAGATATATTAGTATTTTAATTCATTACTTATTGGATGTTGTATTAATTCGTGACTTGATCTTTGATTCTTTGAGTATTGGGAAATATTCTCTGTAATGAGGAACTGAACTAAAATATCAAATGAAAGCTTGTGTATAGGAATATAGTAGGATCCATTTGTTATCTTAAGACTCTTGTGACGATTGCATCTTTTATTTATACAATTGATCATGAAATTGACGATTAATAGATAAGCTTAGGCTCATTCATCTAAGAAATTAGGATTTAGGTATATTAGTGGGTTGACATTGATTATTGTTTGGAAAGAAAGTAAATGTTTTAATGCATGAGAGTGAGGATTGGTGAAGTCTAACTCTGACAATGTCATATTATTCATGGTTAATCCTTTTCTGGAATTCAATTGTTGATAAAAATATTAAATATTATTTTATTTTTTTGCACATTAAACTAAATCATGGAATTTTTCTTGTATCTAATTTTGTTATAACTGTAACTATTGTAGTACATTGCACAAATCCTTTGAGAAATAATGATATATCTATAACTTGTTACATTTGTGACTAATAAATTTTGGCACCGTTGCCAGATATTTGTGTTTCTAGATATAACAATTGTGCATTTATAATTTTTTAAATTCATTCTTAGTTTTTTTTTTTATTTTCATCTTTATATTTATTTTGAGCTAACTTGTAATTCTAGGTGTTTATGTGTTATTGTATGCAAGGTGCTATCCTAACTAGGAGACAATTTCCTCATAGCATTACCTGTAGATCCAAAGATCGAAAGGACTTCATGTAAACTCTTTTTTGATACAAGTAAACAAGGAGATCTAGTTTATCAAATTGTTCGTTCAAATTCTTCTACTCCTTAAAATCCAAAAATTCTTCCCAAAGTGTACATGGCTGAAGAAAATCAAGCTCAAAATCAGAATCAAAGGAGAAACATAGGGAACTTCATTACATATGCGAGTCTAAAGGACTTCACAAGCATTGTGAGACCAACAATGAATGAAAATATTGTCGAGATGAAGCCTACTTTGTTATAATTGATCTACTCTCATCATTTCTATGGTATTGATCAATAAGACTCGCAAACTCATATTTACACTTTTTTTGAGTTGTGTGGTTTAGTTGGTGTTATAGGAGCTAATGAGGAGGCACTATTTCTGAGATTGTTTCCATTCTCATTGTCTAGAAAGGCTAAGGTGTGGCTTCAATCACAACCTACCTAAAGCCTAACCAGTTGGAAAGATATAGAGAATAAGCTTTTAACCTATTTCTTCCAACTATCAAAGAATACTGAGGCAAATGTGAGCATAGCTACTTTTGTACAAGGTGTTGATGAATCATTGTGTGAAGCCTAGGGAAAATTTAAAACACATGCTTCTCATGCTTCTTGCCACATGTCACTTTGCCAATGGAGAGGATCCTCTCCATTTATGGTTTTACAAGTGTCATTCTCTAATTGGAGATTTTTTTAAAAAAATTGTCATACAAGCTAGGGTTAGGGTTAGGGTTAAGCTTAATTTTCTCTATAAATAGGATGCTTTTGTAACTCATTTTTCCAGTTTTGAATAATTAATGAAATGATGGTCATTTTTTTCCTCTTCAACTTGTTCAAGAACTCTTCAAAGAGTAGTCTTCTATCTAGACTAAACTCTTGTTTCCTCCTAAGTATGTTGGTCAATCATCACATAAAATTCACTTCCAAATCCACATTACATGTCCAAACAAAAATTCTTTCACTACATTTATCTCAAATCATGTTCACAACATCAAACATCCAAGAAGAAGTAAATTAATGGATGCAATCGAGCTAGGACTGCATCATTTAACATCAGAGCTTGGTTCTACATGAGCTAAGTGCTTCTTCTTCTTTAATTTGTGTTGTTCATGAACTATTTTACATGTTTTCTGTATGTTTAATTGCAGTTGTTTCACTAGCAAATTAAAATAATTCCAGTGTTGACTGCCGAACGTAATGCTAGACCATTTAACACCAAATAGATGATAGTATAGATAAGAGAAAGTTAACCCCAAGTTGTTTCTCATTGAATCCAATAGTGAATTTAGCCAATAAATGTTCAAGACTTGTTTCCAATAAAGAAAGTTAGTAATAACATTAAATTAAAGAGGGGGTTGGATGATTGTTGTGCAAGAAATTAAAATTGATAATTTAATAGGTTGACTTTCAAGTTCTCTCACAACAAATTCTTCCTCGGTTTTCTTAAGGATATTATCCTTCAATTCTCCTCACATGATTGAACTCAATCAAACAAGCATCAATGAAATTCAACAGAATCTTGTCAGCAAAACAAGTGTCAATTGATATATCTAATATCTCACATCGTCTCCAAGCGTATATTCAATAAGATGTATATCTTTTATCTCTTGACTAAGTAAATTAATCAAGAACTCTAGCTAAGAAAAAAATAATTAAATTCTCAACAAGCGTTCAAAAGCAAATACTTTTCCAAAAACATAGATTTCAAAAAGATCAACAATATAACACAATTGTTGTAGAGAATGTAAAGAACAAAACTTTATTAAATAGAAACCTCAAAATTCATTGTGAAATCACAAGAGAATCAATCCAAAGGAGTTTAGTCTTTCATGACGAAAGCACAAGAATTACAAAAGAAAGTAAAACTAGAATTTATGCTATGCAGCAGTATGTCTTTCATGCCTTCTCCAGCCCCTACTTATAATCTTCATTTCTTCACAAAATTAACTCAGAATTAATTCACAGATATTATCCTTGCAATTATAAGATGTTTCCTTATGTGTCAAAGATTAATTTTGTAAATATCATATTTTCAATACAACTTTATATTTTCATTCTCCAATTTCTTTCAAATATTTTTGTTTCCAAATTCTAATCCAAATACCAGCTCATGCTAATTGAATCCGTTGCAAAAGATACTGTAAAATATTTGAAGAAGATTGTTGTAAATCAAGTAAGAATTGTAGATGATCATCTTTGTAGAAAATCTGAAGAATATATTTGCAAAACATTTGATTAGATTTGGAACCCATAAAATCTCTACAAATAATTAGAAATAAGAAAAGTAATAGAATATACTTAAAAATCCAAGTTTAACCAATAATCTGAATTAAGGTCCAATTAATCAATGATTGGGTAAATCTTATTTAAAGTAATGGGTTTATTCTCAATTACAGTCTAATAAAGTTAAGGTTAAACACTTTAAGTCTGAGTAAAAATATAGTCATCAATGTTCTATTGTTTAATATGTTTGTCTACTGATTTTAATCAGTTCAAAATTCTTGTTCTTCCTTAAACCGTCCAAAAACTACAAAACTAGGATTGTTTTGTTGTACCACCACTTATTGTTGAATGTTCTTGAGTTTTGTTGATTTTGTTCAATCAAATCACTTTGTTTTATGTATTTTACATTTTATAATCCTTGCATGTTATGTCTAATGTCATGTGAATCCTTAAATATGTCATAAACTCTAAGTTTAGAAGCTTGTTCATAAGTTGTTTGCTTAAACGCTTGTCATGTGTCTACTAAGTGTTTGACAAAATGTCTTGAGGAAACTACACTTGTGTTAAACTTTGTGTGTTTTTCCTTTTGTTTTTTTGAGTTCTTAAGATTGTTATTAGATCATTAGCAAGTTCTTCAGAGTTAGGTTTCCATTGTGTCTTGTTTTATTGTTCAATTTCATTGACTTCATTGGGATTTTTTCCCCCTGGAACTTACTACTGTAGTAACACTGGATTGACAATTTTTTTCGAGAGAAATATGTATCATTTTAATGTGAAATTTGTGTGGAGGCATCTTAAGATGACAGGAACATATGTTTAAAAAGGTGCATTCAATTTTGAAATAGAAAAAAATGATAAATGTGAAAAGCTTGAATGCTAGGTGCTGGAAAAAAACAAAGTACCCTATTGACGCTGGTTGCGGTTTGGTCTCGGGTTTTGAATTGTTTGAGTTTTCTAGATCCTTTTTTTGTGCAATTTTCATATAACTAACTTCTGTGTTGTGTTGTTGATCTTAGATAAAAAAAAATTCAAGGTAAAAAACAAAATAAGAAAAAATACATAAATCATTCAGACATTATTGCTAGAATAAACTCTAGTTGCTATTCTTTTATTTTGTAATTCATTTTAGATATATTTTTAGGTTTCCTTTTATGCCTAATTTTCTTGCTAAGTTTAATTGCTTGTTTTTTGTCATTTAAATAATTTTTTTCAGTTTTTTCAAATATAAAATCATCTTGAGTTTAGCATTTTAAATTGAGTTTTTCTTGATATTAATTTTTGACCTCTTGAGATGGAACTCTTCCTTGACTTGTGAATTGGTGGATGGTTGTCTAACATATTTAGGTAGCATCTTGGAAGATGAGAGGCTTGCTAAGGGTGACTCCTCCTTAGAGAGTTTACAAAAGGAAGGCTTAAGACAAAGTGAGAAAAAATAGAGTGAAGATAATAAAAAAGAAGAGCAATAAAATAGTAAATTGTTGTAAAAAAAAATTGTCACAAAATTTTGATGTAACTTTTTTAATTTTGTAAACATTTTTGTTTTTTTATTGTGTTGGGAAAATGCATTAAAGAAATCTCAACTTGAACATTGTAATAGTGAAAAGCGATTAGTAAGTGAAAGTGTGTCAAGGGTCTTAAAAGTGTCACTTGGACTTTCATCATAGAACACGTCTAGCTTTTACTATTTTTCATATTTGTCTTACTTTATTGCTTTTGTTTTACCTTGTTATTTTATTTTTCTTAACTCTGTGTGACAATTATAACCCAAAGTTAAATCGCTTAAATAATAGTAAGAAATTTCTTTGGTCTTTAGGGTTCACGAGAGCACATACTATTAGGAAAAAAATGAGGTTTTCATTGAAAGTTGTCATGGAAGAGGACAGGGGAATGCTCTAGCTAAGAAATTACTTGGTACTTAAGTTGTCCTAGTGATGCACTTCTTTTTTTTAGAAGTCTACTCAGAAGTCTTCCATTTAATTTCTTGTTGGAAACTTCACCAAAAAAGTATAAAACTTTCTTTATAAAAATTCTTTTGGCACTTCATCTATTTGTTTATTTTTCAAATCCTTGTGAAAATCTTTCAAACAAAATATGAGTGAGTACGCTTCCTCTAATGTTAAAGCAAGTGTGAGAAATATTTAGGAAGAGTGGATGAGAGAGGAGTTGAGAGAAAATGATAGAAAATGGAAGAGATGAGGATGATGATGAAAGAAGAGAGAGAAATTATGAAGGTTTTCCCTTACATAAAGAGTTTTTAGAGAGTATTCATCATAACTAGTACTTAAATCAACCTCCTCCTAGACAACATAGGACTAGACATCATAATAGAGAGACGAAAGTTGACATTCCCCCTTTCTTTGAAATTAAAAGTATAGATGACTATTTAGACTGGGAGATGTAGGTTGAACAATTGCTCAAATGACACTAGGTGCGCAAGGATAGAAAAGTCTCTCTGACTTAATTTTCAGGGAGTAGCCATGTACTGGTGGATGGCTCTAGTGAAAGATAACCAACATTGTCACTGTCCCCAAATTCAATATTGGAATGAGTTAAGATTAGCCCTACGAAAGAGACATGTACCTTCATATTATGACATACAGTTGTTGGAGAGACTCCAATAGAAGTATATGACTGTAAAGGAGTATAGGCAAGAAAATATAGTTGTTATTAGGGAGGGCAGAGATACGAGAGGAGTCCAAAATTACCATTGTTCGCTTCCAAAGTGGTCTCAAATATGAAATTCAGGATAGCGTGGAGCTAGTACTCTATAATGATCCGAATGACATAGTACAAATGTGCATAAAGGTGGACAAGTTCTACAGGTCTTTATCTCAACACGTCTTTATCCCGAAAGGAATATAGGAGGGAGGGTTACCCCTCCAAATATGAGAGACCACAAGAAAAGGAAAAGGAAAAGGAAGAAGAGTTAGAAAGAAAAAGAGAAAAAAATAATTATAACGAATCTTCCAAGAAATCTAAAACACGAGATGTCTAATGCTACATGTGTCTTCAAAAGGGACATTACTCTTTTGAGTGTCCTCACAAATGGAACTTAGTTTTAGAAGATGAAGATACAAGTAGCTCAGATAACTCTTCTTCTTTACTTCGTGAAAGAGAAGTTTTAGAATCCGAAGAAGAAACCACTGTGAAGGAGTGTTATTATTAGCAAGAAAGCTTCTTACAAGCCAAACTATTGAACTAGAACAATCACAACAAGAGAATCTCTTCCATACAAGATACAAAATTCTTGACCATATTTATTGTGTAATTGTGGACATTGGTTATAGTTGTAATTTTTGTATGAAAGGTTGGTGAATCCTAAGCCTTACAAACTTCAATGGATTAAACATAATGATAATAAGATTACACATAGTGGCCACACCAATAAACTAACTTTCCAACACAAAGAAAATAAATAAATTTAGTTCCTGTTTCGCCTCAACATGTGAGAGAGGATGAAATGACATTGAGAAAAAAAAAACATAGAAAAGGAAAGGACTAAAAATAAGGAAAAACTAAAAGAAGGAGAGTCAAAGTTAATTCCTAGAAAGGAACGTGTTAAAATAATTTGTATGCTTCTTAACTCTTCTTCCAAAAAAGGTACAAATTTTATTTATTCTTATAAAATATTTCAAAAAATTCACTTTGGTAAGTCATTGCATTACACAAAGCAGTGTCAACAAAGGAAACAAAATTATGCCCTTCATAGTTCAAATAAAAATTCTCTTACAAACAAAAACAAAGGGCATTATATTGCATCTATCTCAAATCACATCCACAACACCAAACAACAAGAAGAAGCAAATTAACGGATGCGATGGAGCTATGATTGCATCAGTGTGGGTCTTCATGATCTATGCCAGAGAATTGATGGAGCTAATTAACTATAACAAAGCGGGCTTCATCTCAGCAATCTTTTCATTCATAGTTGGCCTCACAATTCTTGTGAAGTCTCTAGGACTCACATATGCAATCAAATCCCCTATCGTCCTCTTTTGATTCTGATTCTGATTTTGAGCTTGATTAGTTTCAATCATCTCTACTTCAAGAAAAATCTCTAGACTTTGAGAAGAAAATTAAGGAACAACTTGTTTCAGTCTTCTTGCATCAAACAAAATTCTTCTTATAGTTATTTCAATATCTGGATCTACAAGAAATGGCTCTGAAGAAATTGTCCTATTAGTACGGATAAACCTAGAACCACAAGTTAGTCTAATAAATGATTAATTTCAAAATAAATTTTAATAAAAATAAAATAAAATAAAAGGAATCTTAAAGAATTATAATGGCATAATTGTTATATATTAAAACACAAATCCCCGACAACGATGTCAAAAACTTGTTAGCCTGTTTTGTTAATGATGGAAAGTGAACCAGTCGTAATGTAGTAAGTAATAAATATATTGTTCTTTCCTAAGGAATTTGTGCACCATAAGACAATATTTACAATTATAATAAATTCAGATTAAAAAAATCCATATTTGAGATTTATGTGCATAAATTAAAAAAAAACAATTAAAATAATATTCAGTATTTTTATCAACAATTGATTGCATAAAAATGATTAACAATAATATGATGAACTTGTCAAGGTTAGATCTCACCAATCTTCACTTTCATGTATAAAAATGTTTACTTTCTTTCCTATCAATAATCAATGTCAACCCACAATAATACTCAAACCCCAATTCCTCAGCATAATGAGCCTGAGATTATCTATTAACTGTTAATTCCTTGGTCCATTATATAAAAGAATTTTGCAATATCCACAAGGGTCTTGAGACAACAAATGAATCTTACTCTATTCTTAGACACAAGATTTCATATGGTATTTTAATTCACTTACTCATGAAAAAAAATTCTAATACCCTAAGAATCAATTATCAAGTCGCGAATCAACATGAAGGCAATAACCGCAAAATTAAAATACTGATTTATTGAAAAGAAAGACATAAATATGAAAAACAAAAGAATTATATGAAAGTTCAAAAATTTTTAACCTAACCCGACAATAAAGGATTTAGCTCCTCATAGTCATAAGAAAACCATACATTACAAGAAGAACAATGGAATAAGAAGTGTACTCCAAATGAAATCCTAAAAATTTCTTCAAATTTGTTTAGTAACAATATATTAGTAGGCGTGAAATCAATTCTTATAGAGTTCAAGATTTTATTTCTTGAGTAATTTACTTTTACTATTGAGATTGTGTATTTATAAAACTATAAAATTATAATGTGAGCTTTGATATGATTGAGTAATGAATGCATATGTAATTCTTGATATAAAGTGAATTAATATATATATATATATATATATATATATATATATATATATATATATATATAAAAGTTTCTTATTTGTTTCTTTAATTGAGCCCATTATTTTGTGTCAACCAGATTCTATAATTGAAAGATCTAATAAGATATTCATTCTAAAGAATTATAAAGGTTGTCAATTCAATTTAACTCGCTCTTCTTTTGAATTTAATCCTTAAAATTAACAAAGACTTCAGTCACTTAAAGGAAGCCCTTTCGAGATTAAAAAATTGGTGTGTGAGGAATTTTTGTAACTAATTCGTAAATGTAACTAACTCACATCATCTAGCTAGTTACATTCATCTTTGTTTTTTTTTTTAAATATACATATTTATTTCATACCTTCCTCCATCCTTTGTTCATTTTATAACAAAAACTTCAACACCTCAAAAAGCCCATGTGACCACAAGGTTTGAAATCTTCCTTCAATCTTCATACTTAAACCACTCATCTAAAAATTTAACAAGTGCATAAAATTTACAAGACTTCATGAAGTGACTTATAAAACTCTATGGTGCCTCAAACAATCTACCACATGAAGATCGTACTGGGCAACGAAAATGAATAAATCACTTGCAAATCATTATCACTATCAGCATTATCATTTATACTTTAACCTGGCACAACTACAAACACGTGCAAGAGCATCTTCAAAACTCTCACTATCAAACTCCTTCAAAATGATGCTTAGAACCTAGATACCAAACAACAAGTCATTATTTTTACAGCATTATTATACAACAATTCATGTGTAATAATATTAAATAAAGATATAAACTTCATAAATAGAACATAAATGTCAAAGGCATTTCAACTCAATAGAACAATATAAATGTGACGTCCTTGTTGTTTTTCAATATTGAAGCCTACTCACAATAATAGAAACCCATAACAGAAATGGAGAAAGGAAAGAGTGATTTCATAGTTGACTGAGCATAACTAAGAGAAATTGAGAGGGATCCCAAGGTATCCACTTTACAACTATGCTTTGACACTATTCTCTTTAAGGACCTGCTTGATTTAGGAAAATGTGTTTTCTTCGCATTGATAACTTTAAAAAAATTACAAAAAAAGTTATCGTAAAATTAAATTTCTAGATTGCATGAATTGTTCGTATTTATTATGAATTATATGTTTTTATTGATAACTTCTTAAATTATAAATAAATTCATATGTAATTGTCACATAATTTTTTTTAAATTTTCATGTGTATTTTATCTTTATAAAACACAATTGTACTTATCATTCGATAAAGTCATACTAAATATGTTAAAGATAAAATAAGAAAATTTTTCTTTCACATATTCCTGTATTAATCTTCAATACAATATTAAATTATATATCACATTTACTTTTGGAATGTTTATTCTCTCATATTATATATTATTAGTTTATAATTGTATCACACTATATCATATCTTATCTAATTCAATATACTTTCTTCAATATTTAAATTGTTTTTAGTTTATCTATTAAATTATGATTTATTACAGAATTAAAGACACCTTAAGTTTTTAAAGTAAAATGTTATAGTATTAATAAGTTTAATATATGCATTAACCAATGTTGAGTTACGAGTGCTCTCCTAGTTATTTCTAAAAGAATTTGACCCAATGTAAGAAATAATATCAATAATTTAGTTATGCAAGAAATAGTTTAATCTGGTGTATGAGTTATTCATTCGATCAAGATCCTCTCCAGCTCGTGCAGCACGTTTCTTGTTCATCAATATCATGGTACATGCGGGCCCACAAAAGTGGTAGAATTCGCAATTATCAATCACTCAGAGGGTCAAATTCGTAATTAAACACAAAACAAAATGAAAAAGAAAAAAACATAAAAAGAAAATGTCAAAAATGACAGAAGAAAAATCATTTTCAAGCCTACTGACAACATTTTGTATATTCGAAATAAATATTTAACTTACATCTATCTTTGTATGAAAATCGTTCAATATATTTACAGTATATTATTAGTAGGTGGCTAACAAGTAAATTAAACTTATTTATTGAAGATAATAATTGTGTTTGTATAAATACTAGAAGTATTTATAAATAATAAATATTAATTTAACCTTAAATTCGTGGTTTTATTTTCTTTTTATAAAAAATAAGAAAATAAATAAAATTTATGCAATATAAAAAGGAAGAAAACAAAATTAAATTTGTATTTGTGTGAGGTGGCTTGTGCTGTGGCAACCCCAGCCAACGACCGTGCTGCATGCTTCGAAGCAGACAACGAAACAAACGGCAGCTAACGGTCACGGACTTTGCGCTTACGCCTCCGTCTCCATTCCGTCACGCACACGCATCTCAAAACTGATGGAAACTACTGTTCTAGAAATAGAATTTTTTTGACCTTTTTACTTTGACTTCTCTACCTTCTTAGTAGACTAACTAAGGTCTTAAGGTTTGATTATTAAATTGTCTGCAGTATATGTAGTTAATATTGTTATAAATACAATTTTTTATTTTTAATATACGTTAAAAACTACTATAGATTTAAATCTGAGCAAAAGTAAAATTAGGTAAGGTAGTTTTAAATATAGATAACTAATTTTATTTAATAATGAACTTTTAAAATATTTTCATTCAATCATGATTTGCACCTTTTTCTATTCATGATATCAAATTTTAAAAAACTTCATTTTAGAAAATGATATTTTAATTAACCTTAGAGAAATTAAATCATTTAATTGAATTTATTAATTAGCAAGAGATTGATTATTTTTGTCTATATTTTGACTGTGGAGCGAATACTGATTAGAAAGTTAATAAGAAATATTCAATTGTACCATCTTTATTTTAAAGAATATTTTACAATGATACCTCTAAATCTCGACCAAGCTACTCTAAAATAATTCAAACAGTAATTAATCCTATATAATAATGGTCATTGTGGTGATACATGCCAATATATAATTGTAATTATTTTATATATTTTATTTTTTTTACATGAATATGATATAAACTTAGTAATTACGATAAAGTTTTATTTAAATTATTAAGTATTTTATTAATTTACTAAACGAAACATAAGTGTAAACAAAAAAAGGTAAAAGCAACTTATGAAAGTTTATCAAATGTAACATAACAGCCTTCATCTTAATAATTTTCTCGCTCATAGTTTATATCATTATACTTGTGAGCTTTCCAAAAATCATATAAGCAATCGAGTTTCTTATTGTCCTCTTCTTATTATGAGTCTGATTTGCTTCACCCATGTCTATTTTTGAAAAAAGTTGTATTTGAGAATAAGGTGGTTGAACAACTTATTGAATCGAGTTTTTTGGTCTTCTGTTGTCAAATAAGTTGTTTCCTGCAATTCTTTCAATATGTAGTTCTACAAGTAATGGTTTTGAAAAAATTGTCCTCCTAATACAAATAAACCCTTGTATACAAAAGAACACAAAAAACTAAAACTACAAGTTAGTCTGAATAAATAATTAACTACAATTTAAAAGAAAACAAAAAGAAAGATAAATCTGAAAGAATTATTAATGCATTATTATTATCTATTAAAACACAAATCTCTAACAATGAAACTAAAAAATTGGTAGCCTAATTTGGTATGATGGCAAGTGTATTAGTCACAATGTAACAAGTAATAAATTAATATTATTTTCCAAAAGATTGGTGCAATATAAAATAATAATTACATTTAAAATAAATTCAGATTTAGGAACAATTCCATAATTTGATTTTATGTGCATAAATTTAAAAACAATTAAAAGAGTATTTTATATTTTTATCAACGGATTAATGCAAAAAAAATAAAATTAACAATGATATAATGAACCTTTCAAGGTTAGATCTTACCAATCTTCACTCTCATGTATAAAAATGTTTACTTTCTTTCCTATCAATGATCAATGTCAATCCCCAATAATACTCACTCCCAATTCCTCAACAAATGAGCTTAAGTTATCTATTATCTATCAATTCCTTGATCAATTATATAAATGAATTTTACACTCACACAAGAGTCTTATGACAACAAATGAATCACGCTTTATTCCTAGAAACAATCTTTCATTTACTAAATTAATTCAAATATGTATTACAAGAGATATTTTTCAATACTCTCAAGAATCAATAATCAAGTTATGAATCAACATAACAAACATTATGTATAGATTTAAAATACTAATATAGTGAAAGAAAATAAATAAATATTAAATAAAAAATGATTATATGAGAGTTTGGAAAGGTTTAACATGGTCCAAACAATGGAGAATTTAAGTCTTCATAGACATGATAATAATAAACCTTACAAAAGAGCGGTTGAATACAAAGAAGAATCTACAAGAAATCCTAAGAATACCTTCTAAGAGTGATTTTTGATCTCCAATAGCCTAAGATGCCTAACCCTAATGTGAGCAACTATTAACTCTAAAATTTGACACTCAAACTTGGCTGAGGAAGTTGTGCCAGGCGCCACTGGATTATGCTGCTGGTTCAAGTTCTGAAGCCGAACCTACTGGAAATAATAAAATTTATTAGTGATTATAGAGAAACAATTATTGAATAAATGCTTTTAAACCATAGTTTGATTTAGAAAGAATTGATTTAAAATGGTCTAAACAATTTTGGTTCTCAAGCAACACGTTTCATTGCAAATTGATTTTGATTCATTACCCTTTTTCTTTATGATTAATGACTTGCATATTTTGTTGTACATAACCCATAATTCATCAAATTCAAAAATAATTTTGGAGTATTTGTTATCATCAAAACCATGCTAGATGATTTGATCATCTAAGGGGACTTTTATGGTCCGTTTAATGCACTCCTAGACTGTTTAATGCACTTTTAGATTGTCTAATGGTGTTGGACCATCTAATGGTTTGACAGTTGTATCCTTTAGGAAACGGTAATAACTTTTAGAAGTTTTTGAAGTACATAACTATGACTTCGCTAAAAAAAATTCATATGTTAGAAGGTTTCTAACTACCTCAAAGATTGATTCAAATACTTATTTATATTTGTTATCATCAAATATTTTGATTGAGAGACAGTCTAATGTATAAAGAAAAGTAATACATTGTCTAGGTCTTAACAACTAGGAATTGACACTTCCATGTCTATAGGCATCAAAGAAAGGACTTGGGCATTTGTTGATTATGATGATACACTAATAGATGGTGGTTTCAGACGATATGCATGATATGCAACCTCCTTATCTATCTTAGCCTTGGCTTCGTGAAGAGCTTTGGCTTGGGCTTTCACATTAACATTAGCTTTAGTATGTGTGTCTGCTATTGTTTTAGCTTCAGCTTTTGCCTTGAGTTTATCTTTGTTTTCTCAATTTGAAATCATGTGTCTTCTTCAACCTTCTTGTATACAGGTTCATCTTGATAAGCATAGGTCACCTTGAACTTTCTGTTAAGATAAGGAATGAGCATAATCATTGGATGTCAACAAGCTTATAAAATCCTCTTATAAGAAACTCAAACATAACATGATCTTTTAGGATGTTGCAGAAAACATGACCTCTATCAATAAGGAAAGATGCAATCATGTCATAAAAATGGATCACATTAGCTCTATCTTGGATGTAAAGACCATGTGTATCGACTCTTGAGGGCTCAAATTGGGAATCTGAGGGCTCATACCAATACTAAGGATAAGTTGGTGTGAAAACCAAGAAATAACACAAGAATATAAGGTTGAATTGTGTTTAAAAAAGTTCACAATTTTTTGTTGTTATCATCTATACAAGTATTGTTAGACGATATAAAGAGGAATAACAACGATAAATACGCCAATAAAATTAAAAAAATTTGCATGGTTGATTTTACTTTTCCTTCCTTCCTTAGTTATATATATATATATATATATATATATATATATATATATATATATATATTTTAAATGATATAGTTTCGATTTTATTTATATTGTTAACTTTTTTCGCAATACATTTCCATTTTAACAAAAATTCAGTTCACCAATAAAGTGCGTAAAAGCAAAATCTGAAAAGTATAATAGTTAAGTGATAAAATAAACTATTAAGTATAGTTTTTGGTAGTAAATGCAAACAAATAAATGAAAACTTTCAACGTGAACTACAACAGAACAGACAATAATCAATTTACATGATTTCATATATTATTCACTTACTATTGTCATTACACTATTCATTAATTAATTTAAAGATGAAAAAATTGAAGAGGGGCTTGATCTCGAGGAAGAAGAAACGAAATAAAATATTTGAAGTGCTAGAAAAAGACATGATGAACAGTAACAGTGTTGAAAATGACTCAGAAAACTGAGCAAGAGGCATCAAATTGTGCATATTCTCCGACAAGGTTTGCCCTATGATCTGAGTCCAAGTAGCAAAATTAGGTCAACTCCTGTGAATGAATGAATGAAGAATATTCCGATTCAATGGCATCTTAGAATACTAGGTAGACTTTCTCTATTCCTAACTGGAATAGAATAGAATAGCACCACCCCAATTTCCATGTGCATCCCCTTAATCCACAATCATAACCTCTCTCCCTACCAACTTTAACAACATTTCATTATATCCTCTACTTTCAACTCTCATTCTCCCCCTTCACCAACATTTTTGTCCCCGTAACTTTGCTACATTGTTTTCTACTTTTCTCCTCTACATTCAAATTTACAAACAAAGCTAAGAATAATGAATATTCATATGTAAGCTTTCATTTTTTTATGAGCATAAGTTAAATTATTTATTCCTAATTATTTTGTAGAGCTCAAATTACTGATGTATAAAACTTCAACCACGAGTCTTATTCTCAACAAACTGTGAAGCTTTGGATAATAAGGGGTGGAAAAGGTTGGATTAAGACTAATTTCCAATCTAAGACCCAAATATGATATGTTTACATATAATTTATTTTTAGTTTTTTTTTTTCAGTTGGTTTCCAAATAAAAAAAAAATGTAAGTGAATTCCTTAACAATGATCAAAGCTTTTCGACGTTGTGGCTTCTATTATTCATGTTATGAAGCAGTGAAAACAAGTATAATATCATTAACAAATCATGACATGGTTTTTTTCGCGTGATTTACTTTGTAAAGTTTTCCTGATAAATTAATGGATGAATAAAATGATACAGGTTGTTCCAGTTTAATTATAGAAAAATAACTCCTATTGATTAATAAAAGCATTTTTTTAGTAGTCATTCCGGATTTATTTCTAGTCGTTGAGAAGCTTTAGCTCTTTTTTGATGTCATTTTTACGTCATACAAGCTTGTTTGAGTAGGATGCATAAATACACTTCATATAATATTAAATGTTCTCTTCTTCTTTTATGTAATCTTTTCAATAGCTGGATGTAGTTATATTTTCCTGGACAATGTGTCTTTACTTGAGTTCACCTAATCGTGTAAAGTGATATGAAGTATATAGTCATAAGTGTCTTAGTGAAAAATAATACTTGTGGTATTTCTCTCAAAGGGAAATAAAAAGGATAGTTAGATTGACTTTGCATACTTGTAAGTTAGAAGTAATACTAAGAATGCTTGTAATTATTTATTGATTAGTGGAATTCTCTACCAATTGTAAAGGAAACCTGGGCATAGCCAGTGTTGAGGTAAATCAATATAAATACTAAGTAATTCTCTACTTCACTTATTATCCTTGTACTAACTTTGGCTATCTTTCACAAGTTGTTTACAAAAATCTGTTTAGAAACCTTCTTTTAAATACGAGATGATCACTCCTAGATTGTTTATTAAATATTGGTTAGCAAAAATTTCAAAACAAAGATTAATCTTTATTCAAATATTTCTTCTAAAATTAACTTGATTCATTTCATGTATATGTATATAGGTATGCATATGTATATATGTATACACTACAAAAAAATCACAAATTACATACGGATCCATATGTAAAACTCTCATTACTTATGAAATTTTACATACAAAATTTTATATATAGATTCACATATGTATGTAAAATCAGTATTTCATACGGATTTATATACAAATTCGCATCTATGTGTAAAATCAACACGTAAAGATTTTTATATACAAATTTGCATCTGGAGTATTACATACAGATTTAATCCATATATGTAAATCAATATGTAATACAAATATTTATATTATTATTATTATCATTAACAACCTTATAATATAATTATTAATAGTATTAATAATAGTGATAATGTTAACATAGTATTATTATTATCAATATTATCATTATTAATATTATTATTAGTATTTCTAATATTATTATTAATATTTTTTATTAATATTATTATTATTATTAATATTATTAATATAATAATATTATTAATGTCATGAATATTATTAATAATATTACTAATATTATTATTATTATTATTATTAATATTA
>Ga0209489_104494_pt1 | contig 25612 bp, 9 predicted proteins | sample SiratrowhiteBW_FD_187527 | JGI IMG/M metagenome (GOLD analysis project Ga0209489, IMG submission 187527) | Root nodule microbial communities of legume samples collected from California, USA - Siratro white BW (SPAdes) (version 2) | ecosystem: Host-associated > Plants > Roots > Nodule | place: USA...
CCAAGTTGAGTTTCATTGAGTCATGTTCCATTTTTGCATGCATGATTTCATTAAAATTAAAATGTCAATTCTATGTTGCATATAACTGTCGCATGTTATTTTCCAACACCAAATTTGATATATACCCTAATCCTTAAAGCCCAGGCTTTAAATCTGGCACTGTTCCTCAAAGCCCAGGCTTTAAACCTGGCACTGTTCCTCAAAGCCCAGGCTTTAAACCTGGCACCGTTCCTCAAAGCCCGGGCTTTAAACCTGACACCGTTCCTCAAAGCCTAGGCTTTAAACCTGGCACTGTTCCTCAAAGCCCAGGCTTTAAACCTGGCAATGCTCCTCAAAGCCCAGGCTTTAAACCTGGCACTGTTTCTCAAAGCCCAGGCTTTAAACCTGGCACTGACACCATTCACTTACCCTACTTTTAAACACAAGCTTTCAAAAATTCCGAAATATCAAACCAATTAACAATTTTATCAACAAAGAACTACGTAACCCTGATTCTCCATCTCTGATGGAGATACGTAAGAGCAAGGTCAAACCTTGTCGGGCTCCCTAAAACCAAAAAAAATATTTTGTTTGTTTTATCTTAATCTCTTCCTTGGGAAAAAAATTGTTTTAAAAAATACACTCAGACTACTTATTTAATTAAAGGTACCGTCTTAGGACGGGCGTTGTGGGGGTGCTAACACCTTTCCCACACGTAACCGACTCCCGGACTCGAAATCCATTTTCGCAAACTTGCCTTATCTTGTTTTTGGTTTTCCGTAGTTTTTTCTAATAAACTATGGTGGCGACTCTTCTGTTTTGAAAATTAAATCAAAATTATTTTTTATTCGTCGTCCCCGTCGTGATTTCGGTTGCGACACTATTGATCTGTATTTATAGATATTACCTACATATTTAATTCCGTAAGTATTCATCCAAGTGTTAAATTCAATACTGCATCTTGATATTATGAGCATTGGTTTGAGATTAGATCTGACTACGGAATGGAATTTGACTTATTTGATGTTTAAAAATGCAATCAAATATAAGAAAACATTTGAAATTCTTAGAGTGGTATATAGAAATTATAAAAATGATCCATCTTCCGAGAAATGAAATAAGGGAGAGAAAATGTGTCAATTCTTAGAACAATTTTACGATCATAAACATGACGTCTGGTACATCTTATTCCACGTCAAACTTGTATTTTATATAAATTTGAAAAATTAAATTTATCATTGAAGAGAATTTGTTGAATGATGATGTCCCTTTAAAGAAAATGACTTGGAGTATGAAAGAGAAATTTCAAAAGTATTGGAAGGGGAGTAGTATTGGGTTAGCTTTTAGAGCTATTTTGACCCAGGATTAAAGGTTGATTTTATAAAGTATTATTAAAAAAATATGGATCTTCTAACCTATGAAGACAAAACTACGAATTCGAAAGTGATAAAAAAGTTCAAGATAGAGAAAATGCAAAGAATTTGTGTATACCTAATGCTTCTCATTTTTTCAATCACCTAATGAATCCATCTTGATGTCTCAATCTAGTATGAAGGGAGTAAGGCAAAGAGATCAAGGATTATTTATGTAAGCATGTTATACTTAGTGTTCATTCTTTTCATTTTTTTGTTTTGTTTTGGTAATTAATATGTAATGAATTGCAGAATTTTAAGATGTATCAGAATGAATCAAAATCCATTGTTAGCAAGAGCAAGATAAATGTTTACTTGGATGAACCAACACTAGATAATGATGACATTGAAGATTTTGATGTACTCAAATATTAGAAAAATTTATATGCTTTTTATAATGCCTTGAAATATGTTTAGTATTCCTATTACAGTGGTATCGGAATCAGTTTTCCAGTAAAGATTAAACTTTTATTCTCTTAGTTTCCATTTTTATTATTACTTCTCTGTTTAATTGTTGATTATTTAATTATTTATCATTACACGAACGATGAGTTTATATTTTTTTTTTCTTTTTTTTAAATATATAAGTTTTCTTCTTTATATCTTGAGACTTATGATGTAGTTATGTTGATCTAAAATATCAATCTTAATCATTTAAATTAGATTATATTTTGAGTGACTAAAGATTGGAGCAACTTAATATTTTTGGTTTTCATGTTTAAAAAGGTAGTCCATGGATTAATCATGGATTCATAGAACTTTTATAAACACTTTTGCTTGGTGGACTTTTTCTTATGTGAACTTTTGGATCCTATAAATGCTTTGGTCCTGTGAACTTTTTTAACCGTGACTCATGGATTAGGGCTAAATCCCATGAACTGAATCAAATTGACAAGTCTGAATATTATCATATTAAAATTTAAAGCTCATATTTGGTTAGGGTCAAATCCTGCTGTAATAATCAAATTGAGAAATCTAAATGTTATTATATCAAAATTTAAAATTGAGAAAATTTCATTGAGTTTCTTGAAAGTGTGGTCTTCTTTTTATTATTATTATCCATACAAAAATTTATAAATAATATTCTTTTCATATAGGTTAGTAAATATTTAATTTAAAAATGTTAATTTTTAATATGTTAAATAAAATTACATAAGTAAAATACTTTACATCAAAACGTTCAACTTCTAAAGATATGTTACTTTTAAAATAATTTTAATAAAACAACTGAATTTTATTAATTTGTTTTGCGTATAAGTAAAATTAAGTTTTTGAAATAATTTTAAGTAAAAGATTATAAAACAAGAAGATAAGATGAATTTAAGACAAGAAACAATATCTGTAAAATTTGCAGAAAAAAATAATTGATAAAATTTTAAATACAAAACATTAAATATAAATAAAAAAAAGGTAAAAATTAATTGCAATGAAAGAAGAAGTAGTAATGAGAATTGAAAAAATTTGAAATGAAATAAAAGATTTAAAGAAACAAAATTGTAAGAAAACTAAATGATGAAGAAAATAGATTGGAGAAGAATAAATAGTGAAGAAGGGAAGTTGAAAAGGAAAATAAATAATGAGAAATTATGTAAAGTGAAATGTAAATTGGGGTCACCTAAAGAACTATTTCTAATTTTTTTTTTATATTTTTAGTTTTAAGTATTACATTGTTTCTCAATAAAATATATATTTTACCATTTTTATCCCTAATTTAAGAAGCCTATATATAGATAATTTATTTAAGCCCTAGTCATTCTTACAATTTTTCTTTGTAAATTCTACTCTACCTACCGTTATCAACCCACTCCTTTTCTTAAGGACCCATACAAAGTAACTTTTTGCTTTATGTGTTTCACAAAATGACCTCGTCTATTAATTTATTAATAACTTTCTTCTTTTCTTTGACACTTTTGTTTGTTAGATGTTTTTCCTTCTTTTATACTTTTCTTCATCAATGGCTTTAGAAAAATCTAATTAAAACTTCATCATTGTTTTTGTTTTATGATGTTTGTACTTGTCAATACGTCTCTTCAATATAATTTTCCTATCAATAGCAAATGCCCTTAGAAGAACGTCATTTTGAACCTATAAAGAGATACATATTCCGTTGCATATAGCAATCTTCCTGGACCAACCCATTAACTTTCCATCTTCAGTTCACTTTATTATTGCAGTAATATTTTGTTCAATATCTCTTTACACACCTTGAAATCAAATCATGCATCACATGCACAATCGTCATTATTTCATATGAAACCATACTTTCCACCAAATCAATATTTGATTTTCCAAAAATTTCTTCATTAATCAAAATAACTCTCTTTTATTTAATTCAAATAATAGTCTAAACAATTAAGCCATTAAATCCTATATAACAACAAATTATCCATAAAATTTACAACAAATTACTCATAAAATCTACCATATATATATATATATATATATATCCTTTAAAGTTTATAAAACTCTCTTATAAGCAAAATGGTTAAATATTAAAAATAACTTAATATAGTAAAAAAAAAATCAAAAATTGAAATTTTTTATCTTACCCAATTGTCTCACTCTAATTTGTTTTCTTTTAACATGTTACTTAATTTTAGGAGTCAAATTCACCTTCATTGTTATCCTTTAATTTTTGCAATAAAAATCAATGGTTTGAGATGGAATCAGATTATTTGATAGATAGATACTTGATAAACAAAACTTTATTTGATGAATATGCGCGATGAAGAGTGTTAAAATAAAAAGAAAGTATACTTTTCGATGAATAAAATATTATTAGAAAATCAAAATCAAAGAAAAATTTAACGGTTTTTTAAGTAAGAGAGGGAAGATTTGAACAGAAGTTTTGTTATACTTTTTTATATAATTAATTTATTAATATTTATATTATAATAAAATAAATATATTTAATTATATAATATATCATATTAATAATAATTACTAAAATAATAATAAATTCATTGAAATTATATAATAATAATATTAATAAAATATTAATAAAAATAAAAATAAAATATTAATGATAATAATATTAAAAATTAAAATTAATAATAAAATCATAAATAATAACAATAATAATAATATTAAATAAAATAATAATACTAATAATAAAATTAAAGTTATAACAATAATCAAAATAAATTTATAAAATAATATTATTATTAACAACAATAATTTAATTTTGTATTTTAAAATAATTGATAGTTTTATAATTTCATTAATTAAAATAATAATTATATTTAATTTTAAATTAATTTTAACTACAATTTCATCTACTAAAAAAAATATTTTATCAATCACACACATCACATCATTCACAAATCTCTATAAACTTTTCATTGAAATCTCATTATCTTTCTCTTAACCCAAATGATGAGTCATTATTTTTCCTTATGTACTTGTTTTTTTTTTTTACCTATTTTGATCAGTGATTTGTGTTTAACTGCCTATTATTTTCTCAACTTTACTGTTTGGGCTTCATTTATCAGAATTTTGTAATTTTATTTAATTCAAATTTTTTTGAGCTAATTTTATTATTTGTACCACAACTTTAGAATTTAATTGGCTTGGAAATTAATTCTGAAATTGAAGAGGAACTGTCATATTATCAGTTTTTTTTTTTCAGTTTGTATTCATTGGACCACGATTGAATAAATTTGGGCCCATTAGATTTAATGTTGAGCACTTATTTAGGTCTAGTGGCATGTTACACAAAAGAGTGGAACAAAGAAGCATAGTTATTTATTCCCTGCTTTGGGGATTTAGTTTGTTCTCTCTCTTAAAATACTGCTTTTGGGATTAAGTTTGTTCTTTTGATTCATATTGCAATGAAGCTTTGAGGCTGTTGTTGGTTATTTTTGCTTTTTTCATTTCTTAACTCTTATCATTTTATTTATGTGCTTAATGTTTTTACTGGTTCATGCTTAATGTTTCAATTAATATGTTAATAATAGGAATTTTCGTATTAACTCTCACTTAATTATAATTAATGCATAAGAAAAAACTTGTGTTAATTATCACTTAATTAATTCAGATTGGAATTAGAGTTCAATAAGAAAATCTAATTGAAATTGTTGTTTGTTGGTTTTTATTTTATTAAATTCAATTATTTCACTAACTTTTTTTTTATTAAGTTGACTCAATCTCTAATGCACACTCAACATGTAAAACCAAAATTACTCTCTACCTAATAGTCATAATTATCAAATTCTCCTTATCCATCAATTAAAGATGCTAGATAATCAACCTTCATCCATTATTGAGATATTGTGTAATTATTTATCTTAAAAGTTATCTTTCATTGTACCATTCTTCATTGAATTTTTTTTTATGTTGTTCATTACCCAAGTTGTACTAATATACTTTCTAATAGTTGTTATACTTTCTAATAGTTGTTATGATAGAGAGAACTTTCACTCCCATTATATGACAATCAATCAAATCACCTTGATTACCCATTTCATTTAATGGTCAAAAATTATGATTTCTTTATCTACTAATCAATCCGTCCTTTTGCATACAATAACAACAAAAGTCTTTTAAAATTTCTTCTCATTCACAATGAAATGGAATACACTGTCTATTTTTCCTTATAGATTTTTCAATTTTGTATTCTTTTCAACTTCAAAGACTTTTGTTATCAATTGATCAAACACAACATTACATCTTAGGCATAGTGTAACATCTTAACCGCTTTATTTTTACTAAGTAAGAAATCAATTAGAATTTCCCTAAAGTTTGGAAGAAAAATTAAATTGTTCAAATTCTTCTATTTTTAGTTCAAACAAGCTTTATATTGATTTGTTTAGTAACATCAACCATCATTAAAGACACTACTTGATACTTTCAATAACATCAATCATTACTATCAACTCTAGATAAAATATTTTTTTTGGAATGGATTTTCCTCCACCTTCATTGGTTTCTATTCAAGCTTCAACCTTCCCTCCTCCATTACCTCTTGAATAAATTCTCCAAATATATATACAATTATTAATCCAATAATCATAAATATTCTAATATTTGCAATATTTTTTCTACCTTTCTTTGTTCTAAAGTAATTTATTATCTTCACTTAATTTAATTTTCTAATCTTTTAGCAAAATATAAAAAAAAATTGCTTTAGTTGCATTAAATTGTTCATTCGATTTGTCATTTTTTTTTCTCACTTTCTCTTGTTGCAATAACTTATATACACATGGGGTCCTAATTATTATTTTTTTATTTCGGCAATCTTTAATTCATTATGATCTAATAGCCATTTACAGTTCTAAGCCTTACAATATTTCTAAATAAAGTGTGCATTTCACTCATAAAACTTGCTATTAACAACCCACTTGTCCCTTTTCTCAGAAAGACAATACAACTTTGTATTTTGTTTCTCCACGTCTTTCACAGTACGATCCCATCGATTAATTTTTGGGTATCTCCTCTCTCAATACGTTTCTCAGTGACAATTTTATCGACGTTTTCCTTTCTCAGATGTTTTTCCTTCTTTAATTTTTTATTTATCACTTTTATCAATCTCATTAAAACTTGATCTCAACTTTTTTTTCTTTATTATATTTGCACTTGTTGACACATCTCTTTGATATAATTTTCCTCCTAACAAAAATTCTATATAATCACATTAGTCAAAATTTAAAATAAAATGTGTAACTTAAGTTTTATATTAGCATATTTTTAGAAAGTAAATAGATATGAAACAATTAAATTTTTTTAAGTGTTTTATTTAAGAATTAATTTCAGAACTAATATAACAACATTATATACTTTCAATATCAAAATACTGACTTACTTTTTGTTTTCAGAGGGATGGGATTGGGAGTAGGTATTTGCCATGTTACGATAGTAGCAATGTGTGGTTGTGAATTTTGGGATTAGGAAGATAAAATCCAGAGAGGAGTCTTTTCACTGAAATTTGGCAATTGCTTTCTGTACTTACAAAATTGTGACCTGGACTCTATCAGAGAAGTAAAATGTCAATACCTTTGAGTTTTAAAATAATAAAATAAAATTTCTATTTTTCGTTTGTTCTTCATCTTTCTTCTTACCTTCTTCTGTTACTTTTTTGTTGTGACTTCATCAAATTAAAAATATTATGAAAAAATTAAAACTAAATTAAAAAATATAAGTACACTATAAATAGTGTTGTGAATAGATAAAAATAAAAAATAAATATTTATGGATGACAAAAATAATTTCAGTATTTTAAAAAAATATAAATACAGGTCACAATTTATCCGTGATACCTGGACCTATCGTCTTGCCCTCTTCCGTGTTTTTATTTTTTATCTTGGTTTTTAAAAAGAAAAAAAAAAAAGGGAATGTTAACAGAATTCCCCCTTTTAGTAGTGAGTTTAGTTTGCCAAAAACTGAAGCCCGGCCCATGCTATTTCCATTGTTTCTGAGGAAGGCCGCAACATTTTACACTAGGCTTTTGCTTAATGCACCTCTACAATTTTCAAAATGAACATTTTACCATTCTTTAAAGTAACTTTGGATTATTTATCCAGAAACTTTCTAAGAACACGCTTTTAAGAATTTTCAAGACAAGATTTCTTGAACATGATTTCTCAGACAGGAATTCCAAAATAGAATTTCTAAGATAGAATTTCTAAGATAGAATTTTTAAAATACATGAAATACATTTTGGAACAAGCTTTTCCAAAATAATTTTTACAAAATGTATAACTTTCACAATGCTTTTTTCAAAATGAATGTTCTAGAACAAACTTTTTCACAAGTTCTCTCACTTCTAGTGTCCTCCCTCTTTATTCTTCTTCATCATCATCGGTGACGGTGGTAAAGCAAAGGCAATGGTGACGACAACAATTGTGTGATGCAGTGAAAAAAAGGTATTTTAGTCTCTTAGCTGGTAGTGGGATGCAGTTAGTAGTGATGTAGGTGCAATAAGAAAAATCCACTATAGGCCATGCGTCTTATTGATTTGTTACCATTGGGCCTTAAAACCTTTATCGATTCAAGCAAATGATTTATTTACTATTTTGGTAAAACGAAAGTAATAGTCAAACACATATTTTAAAAGAAACAAGCTAATGGTCAAATAAAACAGTCAAAAATTTATTAAGTTTGGGAAGCTCTACAAATCTAATTTTACTTGAATTCTTAAATACAATAGTTTTTCTATAGTTTTTTATTAATAAAAAAAAACAGCAGTCGCACAACAACTTTATGTCATTCATTTATCAAACGGGTCGAACTAACATTTTGTAAACTTAAATTCTTGCTACAATTGACAAGAGAGGTAAAACCATAAAAAGAAGGAGATTATAGGTGATCTCTATAAAAATTGAGATTATGTTTAATGCTTTTTTTTTTCTTACATACCAAGTGCAAGTGGAGTGCAAAAAAATATTGTAATTCTTTATTAGCTGTGAATTCTTATTCTAATAAATATAATTGAATCATTAAATCAAGGTATATTAGAAAAGTACATTTCAAATTCAATAGATGGAGTAAACAGGAAAAAAAAATCCTATATTAACATATATATATATATATATATATATATATATATATATATATATATATATATATATATATATATATATATATTATTATAGTATTTCATCTAATCTCGTATATTAGATTATACTTTTCCTTTCAAACGATCTTGTATAGATGATAGTTACATTATATAATTTTCTTAATTTCTTATTGTCTACTACCTCAATCAGATAATATTTCAAAAGACATTCTTAATCATTCTATAATTAAATATAAGTACTTATTAAAATTTATTATCAGTCAATAATTATACAAAATCGTTCATTTATACACTAAGGCATACACAACTTCTTCCTCATCTTTAATCAATAATTATGTATAGAAGTATTTGTTTACCATCTTCAAAAGTTGATTAAATTATACAACAGTCTTCTTTCCAAAGTCTCCCTTCCTACTACATATTTCTACTAGTTACACTTATGAATAATCAGCTTTTATTAAGTAGGTCACCAAATAGGAGAAGACAACAAGTTAAAAAGTGGATCATGATAGGTGATTGGTAGAATGACAAAGGTTACCACCATTGGTCCATCTAATGTTCTTGATGTGGAAGAAGTGCATACTAGAGTATTCAACGAAATATAACTGTGTTCTTTACTATGTTTATACTCCACCCATTTTCAAAGAAATAAGCTGAGATATATATGGTGAAGGAATTATGTCCATTTGGATCATTCATAACTTTCTTTAGTTAAAGTTGTATAAGGATTATCAAGATAAAATAAAGTAGGAAAGTGAGATATACATATGTTAAGAATAGTTTTAGTATAATAAATAGAGTATTATATCAACTATCTCAAAATAATAAAACAAAGTTCGTTAGAAATTAAGATTCATTCAAAATCATGAGAATCACAAAAATAACATTTTCAAAATAGTTAGTTGTAGTTTGTTTATCTTTTTAATAATGATTTAGAAGATATATTAATGTTAATAAATGGTTTTTCAAAACAAGGTTAAAAATATTATAATAAATCCTAACAATAATATCACAAACAACATAATTAGTTTATGCAAAATAATTAAATATTACCTTGATCTAAAACATATTTTAGTTTAAATGTAATTATGAAAGTAATTAATACGATAGAGAAATATTGATTATTGATAATATTATAATTGTTCACGACAACAATAATAATGTCATAATATGAATGACAACTAACGAGGATAAATGAGTAATCACAATACATCTTCTTCTTACCACCAAAATAATATCTGTCTTCTACTCATTAATTTCCATAAAATTAAATCCTCATTAATAGACATTCAAACTAGTACACTATGATCATTATCCATCCACATAACAAAAATCAATTCAATATAAATTATGCAGTGTTTCATTGAATATCTAATATATTAGCATTACAAGTTTATTTTAAGTTTGAAAAAGTACATTCATAATAAATTAACAGTGAAAGTATCAAACATATAAAACTAGTTAACGAAATAAGAATTTAGAGGTGAGACATAGTACCTCACTAAAATTCGAAACTAGTTATTATATATATATATATATATATATATATATATATATTTTTTTTTTTTTTTTTTATTTTTTTTTTTTTTTTTTTTTTTTTTTATTTTTTTTTTTTTTTTATATATATATATATATATATATATATATATATATTATTTTCTTTATCTTAAATTTGTTCTTCTTTTTGTTCTCTTTTCTATAATTTGTTTCATTTTCTCGTATGTCTCATATATTATGAGAGTGTTATTTATAGAAATTATGGTAATTATTACTTACAGTTTTATCTTTGTTATTTAGTTGTAATTTGGTTCGATTCTAAAGTTTAGTTGTATATTATTGGATTCTTAAAACAATTTAGAATTGTAGAAATTTAATTTAATGACGTGACAATGATAAGAAGTAAGGTTATCTACAACAATAAATGTCATTCAAATTTTTATGTTTCAAAACTTATCTTCTTTACATAATGATAAATGAATTTGTCTACTATAATTCAAATCACTCAGATAATCAGAAAAATAATATCTAGCAGATGATTCATATGAAAGCCTACTATGAATGAACGATACATTTTAGAAAATAGATTTGTTTCTAGATCATCTAGTCTATACTTATGGTAGACAATATATACTAATACATATTTCTCAAATTTCAAGTTGTTACATAAAGGATAGCTTGACATAGGTATTTTATAGATTTCAAAAGAAAATGATAATTTATTTTGTTAAACCACACTCTTAGAGTCTCCTTTTAGTCATACAAAGCTTTTTTCACAAACAAACTTGGTAATTCACTTATATTTTCTTTAGGAACCTGTTGTTTGAAGAATATGGTGTAATAATAAAGATTTCTTCTCTTTATTTGTTCCATAATGTTATGCTAGATTCATAACAAGTGACATATTTATACACAATTTGTCACCTAAAAACTAAATGAACGGATGCTTTAGAAAGGGGTAATGATGGAAACCTCAATACAGATGCTTTTATAATGTTGGACCTAATAAAATAGATTTGAACCTAAATCGGAGAACCTAAAAATTTAAGTAATATAATATGTTGTGCTATAATTGACTTTGACAATTTTTTTTTCATTAAAGTAAAAAAAGTTATATTTTTCATTATTAGAAATTCATTTTAAAAATGAACTTAATAGCACCTTTGCTCCCTTAAAAAAAACATTTTAATTTTCAATTCGGGTAGTGTTTAAATTCAATTTGGATTTGGAATTACAATTCATACTTTAATTTGGATTTACAATTACAATTCATATTAAATTACTTTCACTTTATAATTGAATTTGAAGTTGGCCTGTATTTAACATAAAAAATGTTATTGGATTTGTGTTTGCAATTAGTATTTAAAATTGAATTAATTTTGAATTTCAATGATTAATTGGTTTTAGATTTTGGATATGTAATTTTTTATTTTGATTTGTTATTAGCATTGAAATTCAATTTATTTTGGTTTACAATTTGTATTAGTTTTAGAATTTGGATTTTAAATTTTGGATTCAAATTTGTGATTACTAGTGAAAATCAATTCATTTTAGTTTTCAAATAGTATTTGAAATTGAATTGATTTTGAATTTCAGTTATTAATGGGTTTTAGAATTTAGATTTGAAAATTTGGATTTGTGATTATGAAATTCAAATGATTTTGCTTTGCAATTAACATTTCAATTTTGCTTTGCAATTAACATTTCAATTTAGATTGATTTTGAACTTCAGTGATTAATTGGTTTTAGAATTAAAATTTAGAATTTTGGATTTAGATTTTATCATTACCATTGAAATTCAATTTATTCTTGACTTGCCATTACTAATTGAAATTGAATTAATTTTGGATTGCATTGAAATTGTCATTGGATTTGGATGTGCAATTGGAAATCAAGTTTCATAAATAGGTTTTAAAACTATTTTGACTTCTTATAAGTGCATTTTTTTTCATACCTAGCATCAATTGGAAGGATGTTGCAAAATACTTTTTTTCTTCTTTACAACATAGTGTCCACTTTTGCGACTCTACAAATTATTTTCTTTTAATATTTTGTAGAATTCACTTTTGGGACACTACACATTTTTTATACTCAGTGTTGGCTAGACTGACGTTATACTTTCTTTTAACATTTGGTGTCGATTAGATGTACCTTATGTCAAAATGATCAGAATATTTTATGCCTATTGTGAGATAGAAAATGGCCTATAAGAAAGCCCACAAAAATAACGAAGCAAATAATACCTAGGATACCATCGGTATGGATGCAACAATGGAAAATGACATGGAAGTAGTTATAATAGAGGGTCACATGACAAACATTTCAGCAATCCTAGTTGTTAGGCATAGTAGGAGAGAAAAGATTACAAATAGCAAATGAAAAGATTACGAAGGGTAACGCATTGTGGTATTTCCTCCTCTCTCTTTTATCTCTCTCCTTAAGCAACTTCTTCTCCTCCAATTATGTTACCTTCCTCATTCTCTATCTCTAATTTCCATCTTTGTTCCTACTTGCTTGACGTTAGGAAACCCATTTCCTTGGAAGAAAGCATATTGTACTAGACCTGTTATTGTTGCTACTTAATCCCTTATTATTGTTTCATAAGCTGGCATTCCTTATATTCTTGTTGAATTTTCGTATTTGAGCAATTATTGCAGATTAATTGATATTACATTTTAAGTAGAGTATTACCCTATGATTTTGTCATTTCATTAGTAATGTCATCACGATTTCAGAGAATACATGTACAAAGAGCCTAGAGACTAAGATCCAAAAGATCTACTAGAAGATTGATTATTCACAAGTCGCCAACGTACCAAACATGCTTGTAAAACAGAAGCCACCAATCTCCAAATGGCTGCCTTTCAAAACTCCATGAACCAAGTATTAACTAGCCTCCAACAGCTACAGACTTAGGAGAATCCTCACGGCACGAGCTCAAGCTATGACACAGGGCATTGCCCTCTTCCTCAGTCTTCGCATCACAGGGTAAAATTTGATATACCTAAATTTGATGGTTTCGATGCTTTGAACTAGATTTTTGTTGTTGATCAATTTTTTCAATTTTATCGAACTTCAAAAGAGGAGCAAGTTTTGATTACAACTATCCATTTAACTAGCATGGCCATACCTTGGTATCAAATGGCATAACGATAAGCTCCTTTTCGTTCATGGAATGAACTCAAACGTTTTATTGAACTAGAATTTGACCCATCCATGTTTGAATCCCCGCTAGAAACACTCTTCAAACTTTTTCAACACGATTCTGTTCAGGATTATTATACGGAGTTTGTGGCATTAGCAAATTGTACTAACATTGATCCACTAGAGGCTCTCATGGACTGTTTTATTAGTGGTTTACACCAATATATAAGAGGGATGTGAGGGCTCAGTGTCCTCCCTCATTGTTATAGGTTGTTATATTTGCTCGACCTTATGAATATAGTCATTCATCCATTCCAAAGGCCTCAAGACTATAATTCACTCGATAGGTCAAACCTCCTTTTCCTATAACTCCACCCCAATCTAATGCTCCACCCTTACTATCCACACCTACCACGTGACCTCCATTCCCTACCACCAACCCACCAGTTAAAAGATTATCAGTCGTCAAACAACAACTATACCGAGACAAGGCCTTTATTTTTTGTGTGATGAGAATTTTTCCTCCTCACATCGCTGCCCAAACAAGCACTTAATGCTTTTTCAATTGGACATCAACGAGGATCAGACACCGACTAATGACATTCAAGCTTCGGTTGCTACTAATGACACTACCATGCAGTAATTGGAACAACAAATAACCGACCATCACTTATCATACAATGTAGTGCACGACACGTCAGGTCCAACCACAATTCATTTGCCAGCCTTAATCAATGGCGTGTCGATTCAAGTGTTGGATATCTTCATTCAACCACATGTGGCTAAGCTCTTGCAATTGCTTGTTGAACCTGCACCAAACCTATGTGTCATGGTTGGTAATTTTAAAAGCATGATTGTTGAAGGGTGCATAAAGTCATTGAATGTTCTTATTCAAGGAATTTTGGTGACTAGACCCGAGGTCTATGTTCTCAATGTTGCGGGGAGAGACTTGGTGATCGGGATTACATGGTTAAAAACATTAGGAGCACACATATTTTATTACAATGCTTCCTTTATTTATTTCAAGCAGAAAGGAAAGTTTGTGACGAGTCTCCAAGCCCAACGCGGACTCTTTTCCATCACGTAAAGCGCTTTGTACAAACATATGTCATTGTTGAAGCCTTCACCATTGAGTTGTAACACAACCAGAACACAGGCCCAACCTCTTTACAGCTTCCACTAGAGATGCATCCTGACATGGCCAAATTATTAACCTCTTATGTTGCGATTTTTGAGAAGCCTGGTGCCCTCCCTCCCCTATGGCTACATGATCACAATATTCCCTTATTGTTAGGAACAAATCCAATTAAGGTGAAACCATACCGATACCTGGACAGTCAAAAGATGCAAATTGAAACCATGGTGCAGGATATGCTTCATGAAGGGATCATTCAATCGAGTAGGAGTCCATTCTCATCCCCTGTGTTATTGGTAAAATAAAAAGATGAGACATGGCGATTTTGTACGAATTATAGGGTGTTGAACACGGTAACAATCAATTAATCCTTCCCTATTCCTACCGTCAAGGAGTTATTGGATGAGTTATGTAGGGGAGCAATATTCTCAAAGTTGACCTTCGATCGGGCTACCATCAAATTTTGGTTCAACCTAAAGATCGACATAAGACCGCTTTTTGGACTTACCAATGACATTATGAATGGTTGGTGATGCCTTTCGGATTGTATAATTCCCCAACCACCTTCCAAGGGTTAATAAATGATATTTTTTGGTCGTTCTTAAGTAAGTTCATCACAATATACTCATTTATAGTGAATCATGGCATCTTCATTTTCATCACCTAGTTTATGTCCTTCAAACTCTTCAGCAACAGTCATTATTTGCTAAATTTTCCAAATGCTCATTTAGCACCAAGGACATCAATACCTAGGACATAACATATCCAATAAAGGTGTGCACATGGATAAAGGTAAAGTCCAAGCGATTACAAAATGGCCTTAGTCGCGCAACTTGAAGCAACTTAGTGGAATTTTGGAACTTACAAGTTACTATAGACGCTTCATTAAAGGTTATGTTTCCTTGGTTGCCCCTCTCACAGATCTACTTAAAAAGGATGCTTTTACTTGGGATGCACAAGTCACCTCCTCTCAACCGATGTAGCACTTTCTATTTTAGATTGTTGTTTTCAATCGAACAGATGCCTCAGGCTTGTGCATTGGAGTTGTGTTAAGCCAAGGCAAACATCTTATTAGCTTTTTTCTAAGAAGTTGTCACCTTCAATGCAGGACCAATCAACTTATATGCGAGAGTTTTATGCGATCACGGAGGTATTAGCTAACTTTCGTCAATATGTGTTAGGCAAGCATTTCATTATACAAATGGAGCAACAAAGTCTCAAAATGCTACTTGATCAATGATTGCATACCCTGGAACAACATAAATGACTCCACAAATTTCTTGGTTATAATTTTGAAATCTGGTATAAGCCAAGGGGACAATGTAGCAGGCAATGCTTTGTTTAGATGTTTATTTGCCGCATGGACTACAACTTAATTAAAACGGTTGAAATCTTTGAAAGAGGAAATTGTAGCATATGAGAATCTTCGCTCTATCATACAACAGTACCAATCTTTTGCACCAAGGTAAACTCCCTATAATTACACTAATGGCATGCTCCTTTGGAAGAATAGGGTCGTAATTTCCCATAACAAGTTTATTTCCATTATGCTCCATGAATACCTTGACAATATTGTCAGAGGTTATACTGGAGTGGTTGAGACGACCGAGAAGATCTACGCTCAATTCTATTAGCAAAAGATGCAAAAGACCATTAAAGATTATGTGTTGAGTTGCCATGTGTATCAAAAAGTGAAGCATGAAACAAAACTGTTGAATGAATTACTACATCCTCTATATGTGCCATCCCAAATTTGGGAAACCATTTGTATGGACTTCATCACAGGGCTGCCGCAAGCACAAGGTCAATTTGTGGTGATGGTGGTAATAGATAAACTCACTAAATTCGACCATTTTATTTCCATGTGACATGATTTTAATAATCATTATGTAGTTGAAGCTTTTGTTAAGAATATCATCAAGCTTCATGGCTTCCCACATTGTAGTGTAATAGATTGAGACAAAGTTTTTGTAAGTAAATTTTGGCAACAATTGTTCACTCTACAGGGCACCAAACTAGCTAGGATTTCGGCCTACCAGCCCCAAATTGATGGATAAAGCGAGATTCTTAATAAAACACTTGAAATGTATCTTAGGTGATTTTGTTACAATAACCCCAAAACTTGGTTAAGCATGCTACCGCGGGCGCAGTATTGGTACAACACAACCTATCACAAGGCAACTCAGATGACTCCTTATAAAGCCTTGTATGGAAGGGACCCCATCATTAATCTATTATAAACTTTCACCACAGGATGACACATTCTTGCAAGAGTTGTTAATTGACCGAGACAAGTTATTAGATCAATTACAGCGTAATATCCATACGTCTCAACATTTCATGAAACAGTATGCATACCACAAGCGCTGACATGTGGACTTGAAAGTGAGTGATTTGGTCTTAGTGAAGCTTCAGTCGTATAGACAACACTCTATAGCACTACGCAAAAAGCCAAAAGCTCAACATGGGTTATTTTGGACCTTTCTAAGTTCACAAGAAATTGAGTGAAGTCACGTTCCACCTAAAGCTTTCAGTAAAGGCAATAATCCATGATGTATTTCATAGTTCTATACTGAAACCTGTCAAGGGGGAAATCTGGACCAATATTTACCATTGTCATTACGAACAACACCAGAAGGACTAGTTCTGTCTCCCCAGGTTGCTATCAAGAAGCACATGGTCTTACGAGATGGCAAATCCTGTGACCAGATTCAAGTCCAATGGGGAACGGAAGAAGCAGTCGAGCTTACTTGGGAAGGTGTTGTGATATTTTTTAAGGTATACCCGACGCTCAACCTTGAGGGTAAGGTTGTCATTGAATGGGGCGTAATGTAAGACACAAAATATCCCATGAGGAAGCCCATGAAAATAGCGAAGCAAATAAGGCCCAAGATACCATAGTATGGATGCAACAACGAAGGATGACATGGAAGTAGTTATAACAAAAGAACACATGGCAAACATTCCAACAATTACAGGTGCTAGGTGCAATAAGAGAGAAAAGATTTCAAATAGCAAATGAATCCTTTATATTTTATCTCTCTCTCCTTAGCTAACTTCTTTTCCTCTAATTTTGTTACCTTCCTCATTCTCTATCTCTAATTCCATCTTTGTTCCTTCTTGCTTGATGTTAGGAAACTCATTTGCTGGAAAGAAGGCATATCATACCAGACCTATTATTGTTGTTGTCTAATGCCATATTTCATATATATAGTTATTGTTTTATAAGTTGACATTCCTTATATTCCTCTTGAATTGTCATATGAGCAATTATTGCGGATTAATTGATATGAAATTTTAAGTAGAGTATTACTATGTCACCTGCTTAGTGTTGCTTTAGCTCACGCTACTGTTGTTGTATCTATTGGCTAATGCTAAAGTGTATAGTTTTCACAATTGAAGCTTCATTTTTTTAATTGATGCAAAATCAACGCTATTATCGTTATAGTTTCGACTGTTTTTACTTTTGTGTCCGTTTTTTCACCAACTTTAACACATTATTTTTTCTTAGTGTTTTAATTTTTAAAATGTATGTAGTTAATTAACTTAATTAATGACTTAAATAAGTTTTAAAAAATTATGTTATATTTCCAATTGTGAACCCATTTAATGTACGATCTTATGAAATAATTTTAGGCATCTTATTTACATCTATCTAATTTTTCTAGCTCATGAACTTTTATGTTATATATCACATTATTTGTAAGATTGCTTAGCAAGTTGTGTTTTAACACTGAGATCGTATACTCATGTTTTCTATAAACTTTTGTTTTCACTTCAATTTTTACAATTTAAAAAGTAATTTAATTATATAATTAAATATTATTTTATTTTAAAATTCAGTCTACCCATATTTTAAATTTAAGAATTTTATTATTATCATATTCCAATAAGAAAAACCTATGATACTTATTTCTTAAAATGATATGGAAAGCATAAAGTAATAATAACGAAGATGTCTTAGTTAATAAGTCTTCTTTAAGCTTGTGAATTAAAAAAACAAAGTTACTAACACGTAAGTGGTTTCCATTGAATATGTATATACATTTTACTCATTAAACATGTGCCATACAATTTAACTTGAAGATCTTGAAGCACGAAGAAAAACAGTTTAAGGAACAGAAAAACACCTGGTACAAAGAACACCACTGTCAAATATTTTAAGAAGTTATTCGAAAAGCACTCTAAAATTGTTGAGCAATAAAATATGATACAGTCATAACTCGTGAAGCATGTGGGGGAAAGAAACAAGAAAGCTAATTAAGGAAGAAACAACGAAAGGAATAAGGGAAACTTTACTTTGTGCCTTCATCGTCAAACTCTCAAAGGTTAACAGTGATTCAATGTGCTTTATATATACCATTCATAATGGTCAAGGAACAAAAATTTCAGCATCTATATGCTCAAGAAATTAAGTAGATTAAAACTATTTTTAAAAATTAGACTTAATTATTGCTCGCAATTTTTTCATTTTAAATGCATAAAAAGTGACAAAATAGAAATGTAATAGTACGAAGCATATTCAGAGCTTTCTGGATTGTATGAAACCATTGGAGGAGCTCTGAAAAGCAAATAAAGATACCACTAAATAAACTTCATAAAATAAATTAAAATTAGTTCATAGTTAACCTAAAATTATCTTTTATTGGATATATAAACTAATATAAAAGAGTTTCTGTTAACTATTTTATACCAGAACTAATTTTAATTTATGATTCATTTTTTTTACTTTTTTACCTAAACAAATCTAAGGAATATGTAATTTTTCAGGACGCGATTATTTTTTAAAACTTCTTCTAGAAACATTCCATTGAATGAAGCATAAAACACAGCTTCCAGTTGTATTAGTTGGTAAAAGTAGGGTAAAATGCCTTTGTTTTGTTTTCTTTATTCCTTATAAATGTGCATAGAATCATTTTTCTAGGGTTAGTATTTATGTATTAAATGTGTCTATCAAGATAACGTGTCAAATAACCTACGTGCATGCATAATAAAGTTGGAGCATGATTTTTATTTTTGAATATTTCTGTTTCATTGCCTTTGCTTGAAGTATTTGACTGCTCAAGTTGTTATATCTGTATTTGAACATGTTTAGATCATTTGGATGAAAATCTTTATAACAATTTCCAAAATAAAATTATTTTTTAAAATTAAAATCAGTTTATTAATAATTTAATTTGTAAAAGTATTTTCTTATACTAGTTTGAGTCACGTTTCATTATTATTGAATCTCTCAATAAATCTTTATCAAAAAATTCAACAATATAATAAATTAGTTTTTTTCTATTTTATTTTATAGTTCTATTGTTTAATTCATTTATAGTAACATATTCATTTTTATTTATTAAATTTACTTGTAGTAGTATACTAATTATTTCTATTTTATATTTTTATGATTTGATTTATTTTCAATTTATTTTAGTCTTTTATATTTTTCATTCAATTTATTTAGCAATTAACTTTTTCTTTCTTTATTTACTTTTAGTAATAAATTTTTTTCTTTATTTTTTTATATTTATGTCATATAATTTACTTTTCAATTATATAATAATAATAATAATAATAATAATAATAATAATAGCATTATTATTATTATGTTTTTATTATTTATTTTCTTCAAGTGATATATTGCATTTTTAATTAGTTTATATTCTTATTTTTTTATTTAATTTTATTAATATATTAATTTTTATTCTTTTATGTTTTCGTTATTTAATTTATTATTAGTAACATGCTGGTCGTATTTTATTCTTTAATTTATTTATACTTTTTATTTTAATTAGTTTATGATTATAAAATGATCCACTTTTATGTTTCTTTCATTTAAAATAAATAATATGCTGATCCACGTCTAAGTATTTATTTAAATTTCATGTTGTAATTTTTATTTTATTTTTATATTTTATATAACATTTTAACAAAAAATAGTATATTTCCACTATTCATACTAAGAAATTTAGATAAAGGAAGAAAGATAAAAGTAAACAAATTTAATAAATAAACTTGAAGAGGAAATTATATATATATATATATATATATATATATATATATATATATATATATATTATTAGTTTTGTTATATTTTTTCAATTATTCTTTAATATCTGTTTAGATTTTGTGAGCTGGATGGTCAATATTTAAAAAAGAAAATAGGGATGATTATATCAATATTTATAATAAAAAATATTATATCAATATTTGTGTATAAATTATTGAAAATAATAGTTGAGAAATGTGTGGTGTATTTTAGTATTTATTAAGTTTAATGATTTTTAAAATTATATCAATACATTAGTTGAATGTAAGAAGAGTCATAATGCTCACACACCAATATATGTTTCCAAGTCACAATTTAGTATTTAAAAAGATGAAAGATATTCTAGAAATCATAGTAAGGATTAAGAAAGTAATAGCCAAGTAGGTGGGTAGTTAAATATTTTAAAGTAGCATCTTCAACTAATATATTTATGTGATAATTTGGGAACTATCTTATACTTGTTCAACATCAATATAGTTGTACAATAAGTGTATATTTGTGTGAGCTGGATGGTTAATATTTAAAAAAAGAAAATAAGGACATCAATATTTATAATAAAAAATATTTTATCACGGTACTTTTTAATTAACTTTTTATGCTCATAATGCATTATCAAAAGACTGAATATGATTTATACATTTGATAAAATGAAATCGAATATTATCGTTTAAAGTTAAAGTTTAGGTTCACATTCTTATCATTTATAATGTATATTAAGTTTATTAAGATTAATAATTTTGTTAAGAATTCAAGTGAGTTTAAAGTCTTCTATTAGGTAAAAATGAGTAATATATAAAGAAAAAAAGGGTCATAAACTTATTGCATTAATGTTTTAATTTAAAAATGACATCTTAATATCTTGTTTGTAAGTTTTTCCATGACTTGTTGATTGAATATTATTGGTGTCTTCCATCAAAAAATTTAACAAGTAGCATCAAAGTCGTTGATTTCTTTTAATATATAGAGTGGAAGATGAATATTATAATTATGAATTCCTTATATCAAAAGTCTAAAGAAAAAGATTTTAGAAAAAGATGTTCCATTATTGTAAATAACAATAAATAAGAGTCACTATTTAGGTATTTGTAATTTCTACTCTAAAATAAGTACCTAAATGTAAAAAGAACTTTAAGAAGAAAGATTTTTAAAAATTAAAATAAATTATAAGTCTAACATAAAATAAAAATAAACAAGATAAACAATATAAAAAGACACTACAAATTAACTAACTTTAAAAATTTAAATTAAAGATAATGTCTTATATAATTTTGTTCATAATTTATTAATAAAAAAAGTTATTGTCGAACAACATAACATAACATGTTTATCACTTATATTTTATATTTTGATTAATAAATCCAAAACATATTTTTAAATTTGTGATTAATAAATTTAAAACATATTTTTAAATTTGGAAGATGATTATGTTTATAGATTGATGTCCTATATCCCCACATTTAAATTATTTATATTGTAACAATCTTAAATAAAGTTATATATTCATATTTTCTTAGTGAAGAATCTTAATGAGTCTAAACACTTGGAACCTGTGGTCTTGGCTAATCTAAATTGTGTAATCAATAGTTAAATAGTCTTTTAATAAAATCTAAAATTAATATAAAGAAAGTTTAATGGCATATATCAAGCGATGAACTCCAAATTAGAAACGGGATAACAGGACACTTCACGTATCTATAAAGTGTGTTTATAAATACATTAAATAGGCATGTTGTCCTTTAAAATCGCATCAAATAATGGAAATCATCAGACATGTTATAATTAAATGCTTATCCTAAATGAAAGATCAACTGTTTCTCTGTCACGATCTTAATCCGAATCCAAATTAAACCATCTTAAATGGGGCAAAATCCTTCGTACCATAAAATTTAATGCACAACAAAGCAAAACCCTCCGTTTAGACGACACAGCAACAGTTCATATATTCTCCTCGCCACCTGACTCACTATCCATAAACATTAAAGACTCTCTTTTTCTCTCTCACCTTTATGCTATTGCAAAATTAATATCTTTAAATAAAACACTCTCTTTCTTTGTCTCTATCTCTCTTTCCCAAAAGAAAAATATATTTTTATAGGTCACATCCTTCAACATGTTCCTCACACGGACCCCAAAGTGTTTCTTCCTTTTTCTCCCCCCACTTTCGACCCTTTCACTCAAACAAAATAAAAAGCAAAAATAAAATAAAAAATAAACATAATAATGAACGGTGACCAAACCAAACCCATGTCCATGACCATGCCAACCTTATATAATGTCCTCTAACCACTGCTTCGTCTTGCTGTAGAACCAACAAACCAAAAAATTCCCAAAAATCAAAATCAGAGTTACCCTTTGGTCATATTCATCTTCCCTTGTAGCTTGGAGTTACACACAAATATCTTCTTCCTACAAAATCATGAGGAGCTTCACAAAGAACAAGTTCCTATGTTTTCGCCCTGTCGTTGACATAGATTGCATGTTAAAGTCCGAAGTTGCTCCTCATCGTTCCTCTCCTAGTCATTTCTCACGCGTCCCCACGTCAGAGAAGCAACAAATGGTGAAGAATTCAAAACCCAAATCCGTTTACTTCCACCACGTTTCCCCTAAACGAACCATTTCTCGGGTGATCAAAGCTGTGTTCTACGAAACCATACTGGTTAGTCTTGAATTCATTCCTTCACAACAAAGCTTAGTTTAATTTCTATGGTCAATCACACAAATCATGATCGTGAATTTTTAGTTGATGTAAAAGCTAATAAATTTATCACTGTGATTGAAAGATTGAAAGAGGGTATAATTTTTTTTCTCCTATTTTAACTTAGATGCTTTTTTTGTCTTGCAGAATAGAAGAGATCACCATAAAAACCGTTACATCCACGATTCCTTTGGGTACAAACATAAGTATTTGAAGCATGGGGAAACCAAAACCCTTCAATCGCCTTTGTCAACTTCATCTTCAGCTTCATCACCTTGCTCCACCTCATACGCGTTATCAGAATCAAAGAACGTTCAAAATCACTACTCCACCAAGGAAAAAGCGAAAGAGGGTGGTCAAGGAAGCCCACTAGCGAAGCAAAAAAAGTTCGAGTGCTATGGAATATACTTGGCTCTACTAAGCTTAGCGTTTACGGTATTTTGGGGAAAGCTTTTTGGCATTCTTTTGACCTCAACATTGCTCTACTTTTTCGCCGTTTGGGACTCAAGTTCTCCGTGCCAAAAAAGGTTACCTAAAACTCCAAGACCAAGAGAAAGTCCACAAGACAAAGACAACAGAAATTATCTTGACATAGTTCAAGATTATCGAATGGCTATAGTCCCGTTTAGTTTTCACGACACACATGATCGAGACTTACAATTTTTAAGAAAAAATTAATAAGCTTGATCATGTGTCAGATGATAATTAACAATGACTATATATTAGTAACTGCCATAATGGGGCATTATTTTTTGACGTGAGAATTGTCATTTTGGGGCTTGGTGTGCATGCTTCTACATTCTCTGCTCTGCTATCTCTATGCTTTGTGTCAAAGCTTTCTTAGGCACAACACAAAAGACAGTGATATGAGTGCTCTTACAGTGGCTATGCTTGGAAAGGATTGTAGGGTGGGAGAGACAGAAGGAACAGTTCCACATTGATTTCGATTTGCCATGCTTTTGTTTGGGTTTCTGACATGACATTACATATCTAACCGATGGAAAGTGGGAAAAGTAGTTAATGAAGTTTGATAGGGAAGATGTTGGTTGTTGTAATGAAATTAAGTTTGATTTGTTACAGAATTTACTTCTGAAATAATACCACTGCATTCATGATTTGTAAATTAAAATATCTTCCACAATTGGAGTCTATAATTTGGTTTTGAAATAATAAGTACATATTTTCAGCTAATGAAATTAAATGAACAAAGCATTCTACCACCACACACTTTCATAATCATAACATATTCACTATTTATATAAATGAATCAAAATAACTCCACTTACCTATGTTTTACTTACATATTTTTTATATTTTGTACTCATTCACTGGATCCTACTTTGGTCATGCAATTGCTTAAATGAAATGTGCTTGAATTTGTTATGACTTTTAGATTAGTGGGATCTTTTGATCCCATATAAGTTATTGTATAATTTTTCTATTAAATACATAAAGTATTTAGGTTCAAATAATAAAAATGTAGTTTTAATTACACAAGATAGAGTATCATTATTTACATTTTTAAGAAAATCGAGTATTTAAAAGTATATATTTTAATTTACATAATAAACACACAAGGATAGAGTATCATAATTTACTTTATCCTTAAGCATGTATAGAAATTTCACAAATTTTAAAACATTCAAATAAATTAAATTTGAATTGATATAATTTTAAATGATACCATTCAAATTTAGTGAATTTAGTTTTTTTATTTAAATAAAGTATTTTAGTTACCAACAAATGTAAAGGGAAAATTTAAATATAAAAAATTGTTAATAATTAAAAAATAATTAATATTGATGATATTTTTAATCGCTTTTGGTTAATGTTATTTTTTTAGTCAAAGTTTGCCAAATTTTAATTAATATTAATGAAACATTTTCTCAATTGACATAGATCGAAATTTGTTTTCAATTGTTGTCGACCAATATTATATAAACTAAACTAACGCTGATCAAAATTTTGTTTACGATGTTATTAGTTGAGACTTTTTTTTTGTCTATTTTTCAATAGATGATAATTGAAAATTTTGCCTCATTAAGATTGACAAGAAACAATCCAGTTAATATTGTTTGAAAAAAAAATACTAACAAATTATTGATAAAAAATAATATTATTATCGATGATAAAAAAATTAAAAATTGTTGATATCAATAAAAAAAAAAAAAAAACAAAAAAAATAAAAAAAAAAAAAAAA
>Ga0209489_104495_pt1 | contig 25606 bp, 7 predicted proteins | sample SiratrowhiteBW_FD_187527 | JGI IMG/M metagenome (GOLD analysis project Ga0209489, IMG submission 187527) | Root nodule microbial communities of legume samples collected from California, USA - Siratro white BW (SPAdes) (version 2) | ecosystem: Host-associated > Plants > Roots > Nodule | place: USA...
ATATATATATATATATATATATATAGATAGATGGATAAACTATATGGGCAAATTGTTGTCAAGAAAATAAATATTTAAAATTTTAAAATTTGAATTTGTAAAGATAGGGTTGGTGCGTGAAATGTGGTGATTATACATGAGTTGGTGCTATGTGTTTGTTCATTTTATTATCTCACTTACAAATTCACAATTATTCAACGGTCTTTGCGCGGCGCCTCCATTTCAAAATTCCGGGTCACCATCATTATAATATATAATAATATTATAATAATATCATTTTTTTTATGAATAATAACATACGATCATATATCACAAATTTATGTATAATAAATATTGGAAAATATTATTGAGATAGTATTTTATTACTTGATAATAAAAAATATACGTAAGAAATTGCGAAAGCGGTAATATTATTATCGGACCTGTTTTTAAAAAAAAAAATCTAAAAGATATGTGTTTCTTTGTATAAGAATAAATTTAACTTTATATGTTTTTTATAAGTTGTAGAATATATTATGAAGATTGATTTCTAGATTATGTTACATGAACAATGAATTGTTTAAAAGAAATATATTTAATTTAACATCTCTTATTTAAACTTCTAAATAAAACTTGAGTGATGAATGTTTGTTTGAGCAACTAATTACACCAACTCAATAATCAAATGACATATGCAAAACGATCAAATTGTGTAGATTTTGCATAACAAATAACCAAATTAATTTAACTATTTTTAACCATTCTAATACATTTTATTCCTCAAACACAACTACTTATAATAATTAGAACCATATGTCCAACATTCAAATTCAAGTGTTTGTAGATGGACATAGCTTGACCTATGTGTGGCTGTCTTTCTATGATTTCTCACTATTTGTGGTGTTGTCTCCCTTATCAAATAAAGTTGTAGACAGTATTATTCAGTGTTTCTCTATTTGTTTTTTTATGGTGCTGTGTGGTCCCTATTTTTTTTAATGATTCTATTATTAGTATCATACTTCATAATTGTTTTTCCAAAACATAATTCAAATGTCTATTGTGATAAGCAAGACAAATATCATAGTAGATTTTTTTCACAGACATGATGCATTAGAGTTTCAAGATTTGGTCTGAGATAAGTAAAATTTGACTAAGATTGAGTGTTTTAACCTCCTCACCAAGATGATCCCAACCAAGTTTGATCCCCAAACAAAATCAAACTATTTTTCCCCTTCAATACAAATCAAAATCTCCCTTCTTAATCCAATTTAGTTCAAACATTAAATTCATTTAACAACTAAACATCAAGATTCACGAATAATGATGAAAGTCAACAATTATAGATACAACATAATTAAGGGTTCTATAATTCTTATTTCCCCACCAAAACTACCATTTGTTAATCTTAACAACATTTATCCAACATTTTAATACCAACTTTCATAGTTTATTTAGACTACAAACAATTAAAGATTTGTATTTATCTTATGACCAGCTCAGAATTTCAAAAAATCAAAACAAACTATCTATAAGTATCTAATATTGGTTTTCAGAATTTTACGAACATTGTAGTTTTTTCATTCCTATTCCTTTCATTAAAATCTCAATTAAATCAATTATGAGTTTAAGTTAATTTCACTTACCTTAAAACATTAGGTTGTTCAAGACTTAAATTTCAAATATGAAGAAGAGATAGGAATGTCCTAACTTTCTTACAAAAACATGATTTAAAAACTAAAAATATTAATACGGTCTTGAACTAATCAAGATTTATATTTTTTTTTATCAAATTCAACGCGCAGGAAAAAAATCACATGTAGGAAAAAAATCACACGTCATGCAAACAAAAAAAAAGTTATTAAAATAAAATTTTCAATCCAACAATATTGTTCTACGACCAATTTCTATATTATAAAGTAGATTAAGAATGATAACATATTCACTAAAAAAAGTTTAAAACAATATAAAAATAATTTAAATAAAAGAATTCTAGAAAGACAGTAAAGTTAAAATTTTTATTTATATATTTAAAACTTAACTTAAATTTGATATTCATTATTGAAGATTACTTACTTAAAAATTGTTAAAATAGGTTTTTCCAAAAAAAATTGAGAAAAACAAAGACAAAGAAAACATGTCACTTAAAAATATTGATGTCAATTCCATAAAAAAAACAAATTAACTTTTTTGTTTTCAAGTCACCATAAACGAACCGAGTTATCATAAAGATTAGAGAAAACATTACAAAATGAAAAATAGAAACTAGAGTTCCTGTAACCATATACAAAGCATATTAAACGAACAAACCTCCAAAATTAGAATTTGAATTAATCAAGCACTTTAATCCTTAACATTTTAAAAACTTTTGTTTTTTTTTTAATTTAGTAGAAAGCGATATCCCTTTTATTCCATTTTAGTCTCAGGTTTTTCTTTCAGGAAAATCCCATGTTTAAAATTTGGTAACAAAAGATTTGAGATTGAGACTTGTCCTTTTCATCGAAAAGTGATGTGATATTTTATTCCAAAGAAGCAAGTTTTATGTTCTGTGCATTTAAAATTTAGAATGATTGAGGGTTACAGCGAACACTATAACACATTAACGAAAGGTCAATAAAAAATACTAAAAACAATGAGAGAGAAGTGATAAATTATTGAATTGAATGAATAATGTGCATGAAAAATATGCTGTTGGAATGAGAGATTGGATTCATAAATATTTTTTAGTAATAATGAGTATGAATATGTTTGGATGAATTTTTTATTAACATTTTTAAATCAAAGGAACAAATAAAAAGGGTCACAAAGTAATCTTAGTTTATATAAATAAATTGAAGACAAAAAATTTAAAAAATTAAATGAAAAATTGAAAATTTCTTATAAGTAAATTAATTTTAATTGTTTACGAAAAAAATTGTAGAAATTGATGATTGTGCATGTACATTGATACTGAGAAATGTAGTGTAGATGCAAAGTTAAGTATATTTGCACATTGTTTACTGAAGAGGGAATATCATTCCCTCTAACCTTCCACTGTAAGATATTCTCTGCACTTTGCATGCCATTTGCATCTTTCTTTATCTTCTTGTTTTTTTCTTTTAATTTTATAGAGATGAAATTCAAAACTTTTGGCGTTTTACTTGTTTATTTTATTTTCCTTTGGGGTTAGATAAAGTTACCTTTTTTTTCCCTTTGAAATCTAAATTCGAATTGTGTAATCTACTATTTCTGAAATGAAATCAAATGCTAGAAGTTCCAGTCTTTGTAGACATTTGTATAGAAGAAATATGTATTGACAGATAAAGAAAAAATTTAGCTACCAGCATTGAGTATAAAGATTATTTGTAAATTTAAATTTTTTCTAATAAAAGATTAACATATCAACAACTAAACTGTATATTAATATAAAATATTTATTTAACTTTAAACAATATAAAAATTCATTTATACAATTATAACCACAACTTTAAATAACTTGTATAAAAACAAATTACTCACTAATTATATTCTCTCACACTCATCAACATTATCAAAATAATTATAATAATATAATTTAAATTTTTAAGTACGTGTGAGTATAAGTCTCACATTAAATAAGAATGAGAAAGTTGAGCAATATATAAAAATATAAAAAAATATCCACAAATTTAATATTCCTATATATATACCATATTTAATCGTAAAAAAACTCAATATCATAATATAATATTAATAATTTTAATCTCATCACATTATTTTATCCACATGGTTTAATTTAGAGTTTTCAAAATTCTATATCAATTGGTAGTTATCACTTCATTTAACTTTCCATACCTTGAATCATTCTGTTATTTAAGACAAACACTATAAAGACCAATAAAAATTAGATAACTCCTATTCTACTTTTAGAAAACTTAATTAAAGAATCAAATTCAACATTATAGATTGAAATTAATTGATATTATTTTTGTATCATATGCACATATCATAACAAATCCTAAATACATACCAAACAAAAACAAATAGATGAGATATATATGATATTTGAGGGGGGAAAATTCTTTCGACAAAAAATTTAATCATAGTCTTGACCTAAATAACACACCTATTACTTAGAAAAAAACAAACTATTCACAAGCGGATTTTATAATCTTGAAGAGGTTAATTACGAGTAACAAAGAAATATTTAGTCCAAAAGAAATGCTTATAAATTGATTTAGACATCGTCTAATTAACCATAATACACAAACAGAGAAAAAAAAAACTGATTATGCAAACTTTAGTTAGTTTATTGTAGCAATTATCATGAATCGTTATTTCATATGATTTTATACATAGAATGAAGCTGACATTTTTATTAGTTCAAATTTGAATAGCATGACACAGTAAAAATACTAATGAGAAAAATTAAGTATTATGTTGTTTTTATTGGTATAACTTTATTAACGTTAATTAAATTACTAGTTTAAACATTCAATAAGTTAATGTTTGCTACACAAATGTTATACCATTATAGATTATTTAATTCAATATTAAATTTTTAATGTCCTGTCTAATTCCTTCTAAAAGTTAAAATTAAGGAATGTTAAATATTTGTTTATGTAGATAATATTGTTTTAAAAATTTGTCTTAAATGAAAATTAATATCAGGAAAAAAAATTAAATGTTAGTATATTAAATTAATGGCATCACTTACAAAATTGTGTTAAATATTCACTTTAACAAAAATAGTATCAAAGTAAATTTTATGTAAATAGTTATATAGTGTAGTATTGTAAGATTCATGAATAAAGAATTTTTTTATTCATCACCCAAAATAATAAATAGTATTATTATCATAGATTTTGAATTCGTAGTGAATACATTTTTTAAATCTGATTTATTCCGTGTTTAGAATAATATTATTGCAGAATCTGATCAATCATGCAATTACCGATATAATTACGAAAGGACGCAATTAAAATGCACATGCGAAAAGGTGCAGAACCAGAAAGAAATTTTTATTTTTTGACAGAACCAGAAAGAATTAAAATTAAGAAAATACTAATAATTGGGATTTCGGGTAGATACGCGCGTGAAAAAAATAAAATAAAATAAAGTATATTAAAATTATAATATTATATTTATTTTTATTTCTTGAGTTTCAACTTCAATTCTTTGGTTTTGAAAGAGGTAGCGGCAATTCCTAGAGAGAGAAAGAGATTGGAGAAGAGAAGATAAGAAGCTTCCGCTGACAAATTTCGAAACTTTTCGTAAGTTTGCGTTTTCTTCTTCTTCTTCCTCTTCTTCTATCTATGAGTTTCTCCCCTTTTGACCTGTGACTGAAAAAATGGATTCTTTTTGGGTTATAGAGTTTCGGTTTTGAATTTGAGAAGAAGGGTAGGTGTCTATGGATTGGGTTTGCTGACCTAATATTTCTGCGGTTGCTTTGGTTTCATCTCCAACACTGCCTGGTACTCAATCTATTCACTCTTTTTGTGATTTTGTTATTAAATTTTGCTATGTGGTTTAGTATTTTCCTGTGTTCGATTTATATTTTTCTAAAAAAGATTCTGGGTCGGGTTCTGTTTCATTTGAATTCACTTTTATTTGTTTGTTGGGTAGAAGAGGATGTTGTCGAGAATGGAGTCTGGGAAGAAGAGTGGTGGGGGTTCTAGTGCCCCGAAGAAGTTGTTAAAGGATGTTGAAGCCATTAACAAAGCTTTGTACTTGGATAGAGGGTCTTCAAGGAGTTCAATACCGAGTGCAAATTCTCGATCTAAATTCACTGGGAAATCTCAGTTACCTGATCCCAAATCTAAGCCTAAAGCAAGTGGTAATAAAAATAATAATGATGATGATGATGGTGTTCAGAAGGATAAGAAGTCCATTTGGAATTGGAGGCCTCTAAGGGCCCTTTCCCATATCCGAAATAAGAGGTTTAATTGTAGTTTTTATGTGCAAGTTCACTTGATCGAAGGGTTGCCTCCAAGTTTTGAAAATGCTAGTATTGCTGTGTACTGGAAAAGGCGTGATGGGGTTCTTGTGACTAGTCCTGCCAAGGTGATTCAGTCTGTGGCTGAATTTGAAGAGAAGTTGACCTACACTTGCTCGGTGTATGGCAGTAGGAGTGGACCTCACCATTCTGCCAAGTATGAAGCTAAGCATTTTTTGCTATATGCTTCGCTTCTGAGTGCGCAGGAGATGGATTTGGGAAAGCACCGGGTGGATCTGACAAGGTTGCTTCCTCTCACTCTGGAGGAGCTTGAGGAGGAGAAGAGCTCGGGGAAGTGGACTACTAGTTTTAGACTGTCAGGAGTGGCTAAGGGTTCTGTGATGAATGTCAGTTTTGGCTATACGGTGGTTGGTGATAATGCTAGTGCTACCAGAGACAGCCATAATGCTTCTAACGTATTGACTTCCAGGCAGAATAGTATTGCTCCGATGAAGAAAGATGCTAAACCCCGACAGGTTGATGGAAGCAGCAGGATGAGGCGTACCATGAGTATGCAAATCTCACCTCGAGGTTCAGATGAGGTAAAGGATCTTCATGAGGTGTTGCCATTAACTAGGTCTGCTCTAGCCAGTTCAATAGACATCTTATATAAGAAATTTGATGAAGAAAAGGCTAGTTCTCTGCATGGCAAAGCAGAACTTGATTCGTTCACTGAAAATCTTGGGTCAATAAAACCAGATGCATATGCTTCCGATCTTGGAAAAGAAACATTTGATGAGCATGTGAGTAAGGCTGAAGATAAATGTCCAGTGCATGACGAGCCTGACCTCTCAGTGTTTCAAGAAAAGCTGGAGATAATTAAACCAGATGGCAATTCTTTACCTGATTCCGCAAATGAAAACCCTGAGCAGTTTCAAGGTAATGATTTTTTTGTTGTTGATAAGGGCATAGAACTATCATCGAATGAACCTGTTATAACAGAGGAATTCATTGTGAAGGCTCCAGAGGATGCTTCTGCAGTTCTTGGTATATCTGGTATACAAGAACCTTTTGAAGACAGTGTTAAACATGATTTTCTGGGTGAGGTAAATGATAGTTCTAAGGACCAAGTAGTGGTAGAGGAATTTACTAGCAAAGAGGATGGCTTTGACAGTGATACTAATGAGCTGCTCCTGCAAGAACTAGAATCTGCTTTAAATAGTGTATCAAATTTGGAGAGAGTGGCACTAGAATCTCCCAAAACAGCAGAATTTAAATCTGAACATAAGATGTCAAAGTCACATAGCTTGGATGATGTTACAGAATCAGTTGCCAATGAGTTTTTAGGCATGTTAGGCTTAGACCGTAGTCCAATGGCCTTGAGTTCTGAAAGTGAGCCTGAATCTCCAAGAGAGCTACTTTTACGACAATTTGAAAAGGAGGCTTTGGATGGGGACTTCTCCTCTTTGTTTGATTTTGAAATGAACCATGATGATGAAGCAGATGGTGGCTATGATGGTTCCACTGCATCTGAGCAGTGGAACTTTTCTGAAGGTGTTAAGTCATCATCCTTTTTCCAAGAGCTGCAGGAGGAGCATGTAGCTGAGTCTCAGGATGTGAGTAGCAAACAGAGGGCTCAGATACTAGAAGACATGGAAACAGAAGCCTTGATGCGTCAATGGGGTTTGAATGAGGAGGCTTTTCATCGTTCTCCACCAAAAGATTTTACAGGTTTTGGAAGTCCAATTCCTTTGCCACCTGAAGAGACTCCTATATTGCCTCCTCTTGATGATGGGTTGGGCCCTTTTCTTCAGACAAAGGACGGGGGCTTCCTACGCTCTATGAATCCCTCACTTTTCAAAAATTCTAAAAGTGGTGGGAGTTTAATCATGCAGGCATCCAACCCTGTGGTGGTACCTGCAGAAATGGGTTCTGGGATAATGGAGGTTTTGCAGTGTTTGGCTTCAGTGGGAATTGAAAAGCTCTCAATGCAGGCAAAGGAGTTAATGCCGCTAGAAGATATCACAGGGAAGACAATGCAACAAGTAGCATGGGAAGCTATGCCTGTCTTAGAAGGAGCAGAGAGGTTAGCCTATCCTGTTTGTATCATTGGTCTTGGCTGAGTTTTCAGTAGTCATTCTTATATGTTTTACTGATTGAATTTTGCTTTGCTTTATGCAGACAAAGCCATTTGCAGCATGATCCAATAACAAGGCAAGACAGTGCTCATCTTCAAAGGGACTTGAAAGGAATGTCGTCTGGACAAAAGTCTGGTAAGTTTAGTTCAAGAACAGTGGCCAACCAACCAGGCTCAGAGTTTGTTTCAGTTGAAGACCTTGCTCCATTGGCTATGGATAAAATTGAAGCACTTTCAATGGAGGGTTTGAGAATCCAATCTGGGATGTCAGAAGAGGAGGCACCGTCAAACATCATTGCACAGTCCATTGGGGATATTTCGGCTCTGCAGGGTAAGGGTGTTGATATTAGTGGGTCCCTTGGCCTGGATGGTGCTGCTGGTTTGCAGTTGATGAATGTAAAAGATGGCACTGGTGGCGGTGATGGTGTTGATGGAATAATGGGCCTATCATTAACTCTTGATGAATGGATGAGGCTGGATTCAGGTGAGATTGATGATATAGATAATATCAGTGAGCATACTTCCAAACTTCTTGCAGCCCATCATGCCAACTCTTTTGACTTCATTCGTGGGAGTTCAAAGGGAGAGAAGAGACGAGGCAAAAGCAGAAGATGTGGTTTGCTAGGAAACAATTTCACAGTAGCATTAATGGTGCAACTCCGTGACCCTCTGAGAAATTACGAGCCGGTTGGAACACCAATGCTTGCTCTTATACAAGTTGAGAGAGAGTTCATGCTTCCAAAGCAAAAAATTTACAATAGTGTGTCTTTGATAATGAAAAACAATGACGAGGATGATGATGGGGAAATCCTAGCGAAGGTGGACAAGAAGGACACCAAGAAAGAGGAGATAAGTTCTGAAGAGGAAGAGGGCATTCCTCAATTCAGAATCACAGAAGTCCATGTGGCAGGTCTGAAGCCTGAGCCTGAGAAGAAGAAGCTCTGGGGCACTTCAAGCCAGCAACAATCTGGTTCTCGCTGGTTGCTTGCTAATGGAATGGGGAAGGGCAATAATAAGCTTCCATTGAAGTCAAAGGGTGCATCTAAATCTAATGCTCCAGTTACCACAAAGGGGCAACCTGGTGACTCCTTGTGGAGCATATCATCTCGTGTTTTTGGCAATCGAGGGAAATGGAAGGAGTCGGCAGCACCAAATCCACATACAAGAAACCCCAATGTCATTATACCATAAGACTCAGCTGAAGTCCACAACATAGATTCTTGTTGTCATTTGGAGTTGTTAATGTCATCAAGCCATCTGTTTCTGGACGCCTTGTCACTCAGGAACCTGTGCTTGGTTTTGTTATAGTAGCATCAACCAAATTGGACTGATCCTTTAATAATTGCAAAGTACTTCGAGATACATAGAAAATATGAGGGATTTTGCGTATTTTGCTGTAGGCACATTTTTCTATTGTATAGTCAATTGTAACTTGTGCATGCATCTGTTGTATTTATGTCCTCAGGAAGAAGTGTTTGTATGTTACATGGGGTAAATTATATTGCAGTCCACAACTAGGTGGAGTATTCTTGCAGAAAAATGTTATTTCATTACAATTGCAAATTTAAGATGCACAGTTGTCGTATTGTCCATTTGAGAAAAATGATTGCTGTTTGGTCTAAGATTTCGAAAAATGTTCTTCATGTTTCGTTGGTTTTGAAGACCATCAGTAGTTAATTTTAAATATCTTACTTTCACCTTTAGAATTATATCTAAAATTTGTATTTTATCTTATGAAGTCGTAAAATTTCAAAACTGGTTCAGAAATAATAAAGTGAAAAAGTCTTTGAAAGGTGTTTATATTAAAGAGATTCAAATGTTACACAGACCCATCTCTTTAAGACAAGTATATATTCGAAATTAAAAACATCTGATGAGTATAACTTAAATATGTTTATTGTTTAAATATACCTTTCTTTATTTACAAATATATTTATAAAACTCTTGTAAAATATAATTGCTTATAATTCTCGTAATGTTTACATAATCGTTTACATGACTCTATTAGGCATTGATTCATGACAGCATTAAGCTAATGTATCTACTTCTAATTACAAAAAATATAAATTAAATTTAGACAACAAACTATAAATAATTTTAAGCATAAAAGTTTTAAGTATATATTTACACATTTAAGTGATATTCTTTTGTTTCATGTAAAGAAATTCTACAAATCGTAAATATTTTTAATTTCCTAAAACATTTAAAAACAAAATTAAGACGTTTCAATAAACAAACAATTCGAAGTAAGCTAATACATTTTTTTACGGAGAAGCGAGTAAAACACTAGAAAATTAAGAAGACATTGCTGTCCAAAACACTTCACTAACCAACTTATAAGCTGCTTTATTGCAATTTTAGTTATAAAAAATAAGTCACTTGTTTATTTCAAAAGCTTTCAAAAAATAGTTTGATCTCACTTCACATTTTAAACACGAGATGGGCTTAAAATAAACATAATAAAGGACTTTTCTTTCTCAAACTTCCTACTTTTTTCTCAGTTCCCAAGTGTACTTATATTTTAGAATTACTCCATCTAAAACAGAACTATTTAATCAACCCAAAATAATTTACTTCAGATTATGTATTTTAAAGTATAATTTCAAATTTATTATAAAATACTATGTCAGGAGTACATTAATAGTTTTACATATTATACCAGTGCAAGAAGAAATAACAAGAGTTCAGAAAAAAAAAAAAAAAAAAAAATAAAAAAAAAAAAAAAAAAAAAAATACCCCAGAATCAAGCATACTCTTACATGACACCTTAATTTCACCATTCCGTTGACCCTGCCGTCCCCTACTGGTGCCAATGTTGACCACAGCATTGAGCATTAGACTTCTAATACTAATCCTTAGTGTCTTGTTCACAAGGGTTACAAGATCTGGTACATTCATAACATTTTTATGAAGCGGAAATCCATTAGTGTGGAACATTTTTTTCATGTCATCTTTTATCCGACCAATTACACCATTCTAGTAATGACAAAAGCACTCCGAAGCTGTAGTGGATAATGCTAGCGGACGCAAAAGAAAAATGAAAACATATAACAAGCACAAATGAAGCCTGATGAACATATGTTATCAGATTCTAATGGTACTAAGAACAAACATGTCCCAATGCAGGGGAAAAGGTTACAGAAGTTCAGAACCAGAAAACTATCAAATGTTGAATAATTATATCCACATTGAGTTGACGAGACTAAACTAGCTAATACCTACGAGGCACAACAGGGCACAATGCAGAATGCCTAAGCAACTAACAAGTTAGCAGTTCAGCATGATTTACAGGGGTCTGATAAGTACCCCATAACCCTACTACTGTAATGATATTAAGGTTTTGCTCTCTTGTTGCTGCATGATGGGCACTTGTAGTGTTTGATGTGCTCAGCCCGAGCAGGAGTGATCTTCACACACTTGCCATGAAACCACTTCTCGCATATGTCACAACAAATCCAGAACTCATCGGATGCATAGTTCTCCCCACAAGCGCCACACAAGGTCTCCCCGTGCTCCTCGTCTTCTTCGTCCAATACCTCCTCCTCGTCCTTCACTTCTTGCTTTACATACTTCCCAGATTCAGATCCTCGCTATTTTTATTTTGTTCCATATAGCAGACAACAGCGTAAAAATGACAATTTAGAAAGGAAAAATAAATTAACATGTAACAAGAGTATTAAAAATAAATAGTGCAATTACGATACTAAAAATGGTTAAGAAAACAGAAAAATTCAAACATGAGCAGAGGTGACAGGATGTTTTCTTACCCCTTTTGAATTGGACTTTGATTTGCTGCTGTTGCGGTCTGATGACTTCTCCTTTGCCTGTTTCATTGCAGATCCAGTTACAACCTCGAATATTGTAGGCAGATCATTAATCATGGTGAACAGGCGTTTCCTGCACAAAGAATGACATGTAATCACTGATCAGGATACAAATAAAAGTATACTGGCTTTGAATGAATTACGTATTCCAACAAATACATATATTATATTGCTAACTAGTCACGAGGGGCATATGAAACCATGCATGCACATGGGAATTTTATTGCCATCAGCTTGTCATGTAGACCCAAGCAAATAACGCAAAGTGCCAAACCCCCTTTTTTCCAAAGAGAGAAAAGCTTAGAATCTTAAAGTCAAATTCTTAATAAAAAAATTTCCAGATGAGTACACACCAAAAACATATACTGCAAACATTGAATTGCTCATGAAATAGTTAAATTGCCAAAATCATTTTGATCCAGTATAAGCAAAAGGAATGACAGTCAATGACAAAGGATAAAAGAAAAGCGTCTTGCTTATGCTTTTTTCAGCTGCGCTTTTCCTTTTGCAATTGCATAAATAAAACAAAGCTCTAACCGACAACCACAAGACAGATCATGTCAATCGCATGCTTATGACGGTTTGTGTTGACTGAAAATCTTTCCATATTCAGGCATCATATTTGATTAAGTCAAAAAAATCATCAGGAAACATTAAATACTGCACAGATAAAAATGAAAAGTCTACGTTGCAATATTTTTCCATTAACTAAATCTCAACTGAATACATTATGCAGACAAATAAATCACTACTGCCAAATAAGAAGCATAAGTTCAGAAGTAATAGTGGATGCACTCCAAAGATATGCTAATCCAAGATCCGAAACAACTGCACAGAGAATAGCGTGATAAAGGATAGGAGAAAAGAACTATTATACCTGTCAGCTTTATCAAAACCAAATCTTGCTCCAAAGTAAAAAGCCACTGATTGTAACCATGCATCACTGTGAACAGCAACTAAAGATAACCAGTCCTTTTCTTGCATCCCATCCCTAGCAAAGTTTATGCCCAATGCAGGCTCGGGAAGTTCTGGAGGAACTTCTTCAGCTGGCAAATTAACTTCCCATTGTTCATTGGGGAATCCATATAGACACAGATTCTCCTTTTCTGATGTAAATTAGGTAAAAAATAAAGTAAAGCATCAATAAAATTTACAATGTAAGCTTGTTAGATAAACCAGAGATTGCAAGTTAGATTTCTTAGATACTTACAAAAGTACTGAATAATATAATAAAATGAAAAGAAATTCACATATAATTTTAACTAGAGATAACATAGACAACCAAGCTGCTAACGAAGTAAGAAAGAAAACAACAAAGAATATAATTAACTATAGCTATTAAAACCAACACATCTTAGGGAATTAGTCTCACTTGTTGAAAGAAAAACACAGAAATATAAAATCCAGTTCTTCAAATTTTTCATCATCCCAAAGTAATGAATAGAAGTAAACCAAAATCTTTATTCACTCCATATGATCGATTCAGAGTCTGTCAAATATTTAAATGATGAGTGACACTAAGTAACCCAGTGCACCTAATAAAATACACAAACCCATACATACTTCCAAAAAGAATATGGAAGTGACAAAATACACAAAACAAGGTTGTCACTTAAATTCAGATCCTATCTAGAGTCGAAAAAAGGAGCAAAGCATATAAAAAGCAAAATGTAAAATACTATCTTTTATATAAATTTATAATACAGTTCAATGTTTAATATGTATTTGAATAAATTTTTAAAAACAGTCATACATTGTCATAAGAGGTATCTTCACTCTTGGTGGCAAAAGTACAAAATATTTAGGATTTTCAGAAATAATACAAAGAGAATAGAGTAAACGTGTGTAACACCTAGAAATATCAATTTGATAATTAAATAAATATTAGTGTTAACTGTATATGTTAGCAATTGTCTATATTAATTTCAAGCAGATATCAAGTTAGTTTGTCTGCAATGTTTATTTGTGATAGTTACTCTATGACATAGATATCAAGTTATTACAAGACTTAATAACTTCAAACGCCCTTAGGCATAGATTTCAAGTACATTATGCATGAACATTGAGAAAGAAACAAATTTCATAAGAATTAATTAACGATGATGGAAAGGTCGTGCATGTAAAGGTTTCAGTCATGTAATTACTATGATAGACAAGACCACTTGGGTAGAAGTATGAGTAACAGGAGGAATGGCTCCATATTGTGAAATCTTTATGGTGAACTTCTATCTAATATCGTTTAATGAAGAAGCAATCTTCAGAGTGAAGGATAACCACAATCAGTACCTGAGAGATGATTGTAAGGTGTCTTTGGCAGGTGTGGTGATAAAAGATCACATAGCCAACTTGAGAGCCACACGAATAGATACAAGTCATCATTGGTTGGTGAGAAACCACCTTAGTACCAAGGTTATAGCGTACTCTTGACAGTCATCTAGCTTACTTAAGTAAGTACATTGAGTTTTGGGAGTTCTGGAAGTCCTAGTAACAATGGGCCCAAGATATGATAACCTAAGAACACAAGCAAATTTATAAATAATGCGACAAGAGAAAAAGAGAGATTGTGATCAAATCTTTTAGAAATGATTGATATGATTTTTATGTAACTAAAAGGTCTTTTGTTCGTGACTTAGGAGTAAGAAACTCTTTCCACACAACAGTTTTTAGAGACAGATGGGGATACAACCTCACATACGCATATGGATTAGTGCATTTGAGGCCAGGTGGACACATGGCACTTTCATGGATGAAAATCATTTTGTTGACCACCTTCGATTCCACATTGTGTTGTTGTATGATCCTCATGCCAAACCTAGGACTTCTAAATGTTTTATCGAGTTAACTCAACTGACACAACAGACATACTACCATACTAGTGCACCAGTTGAGATCGTGTCTGATTCTTCTTCTTTCTCATCCTCTACTGAACCTAACTTCTGTTGGAAGAATTCAAAAATTGTACCTTTTACTCAACCTGCTTTAGAGACCATGTTACCCATCATCCCCTCTATCCTTAGTTGGGGAAAGCACCGGGAGACTGGCTCCACCAATAGTAAACTTGGTGGATGACAACTTAGTGGAGAGATAGGATTAATCCTAATGAGGACTCAGAGATGTTGATCGAGATCTCACATGATGACATCGAGATGAGAGAGGGCTCTTGAGGTGATCCAGGAGGGGAATCTCTCTTAAAAATAAAGAAAAAATAAATATAAGATTAATATCTTGTGTAAAATACACACATAGAATTGTTTATTTATAAGTAGAAATAGTAACATAATAACAAAAAATATGGGTTAAGCACATTACATTCAACACTCATACTCAAGTTGATGATACCGGAAACTAATTTCTGGAACTTCATTTAGACGTTCTGGATTTTAGTTTCCAATATGTATTAAATAAATTTTGGAATAAGATTGTGCATAGGTGACAACTTTTCTTGCTCATCGCTTAACTCATATCGGGTAACCATCATCCCACTACCACAATGAAACCAATTACATCTACCTCACATTCAAGCCACCCTTCCCAAAAAATATTAATCAGCACTTCCCCACTCTCAAAAAAGACTTCACACGCTCTGCACAGTAAAGGGAGCTCAGATACACTCCAAAAACCCACCATTCTGACAATTGTTGTAGAACTACAACTAGCACCAACCACAGTCCTTAATTCAAAATTTCAAACCCCACCACCACCCAAAGCTTCCACTCTAACCACACCATCTGCCAATACTAAAATATCTGCAGTACACTTTCGTCAGCCTCTCTGGAACATCTATGGAACACTAGAACGTTAGATCAAAATTCTGGAATAACTATAGATTCCCAAAATTATGTTCTGGAAATTAGTTTCACATTAAGAGTATTTTTCTCAGAAATAACGCAAAAGGTTGTTATAAAGAAAAAAAAAAAGGACGGTGTAAACAGAATCTCCTCCCGCCCCCAAAAAAGCTAATCCAGACAGTTCAATACAATCAGAATTCAGTACATAAAATATAGCCAATACTAAAGGTCAGTGAAAGTAAAACATCCATTTCATTTAGTATAGTTTTGGGGTCTAGGATGACAAGAACCCCATCCATAAAAACCAAAGAAAAACGTATAACAAGTCCACTGAGCAAAGCAACAGTACACCACACCCAACAAACAGCAATGTTAACAAAAATCACCGAGCACTAAAATTCTGCTTCCTACACAGACATCTCTTCAGAGCAAAAAAAAAAGCCACTTTGATTAAACCAGCAACCCAATTTGACATTTAAGCAAAATGCAAGCTCAAAAAGTTACCACAATCACTTCACCCAACAAAAAAAAACACAACGGAAACAAGTAAAATTTGAAAAGAAAAAAAAAAGTCGGCTTTCATCCTCGCAGACAATGCAGTAAAACTTGTAAGTAAGCAACGGTCACAGAAGAAACCAAAGACACAGAAGGCTTCAAGAAAAAAAAAAGATATAACAGAAGGACAATTGGAGAGTGTAAACACACAGAAAGAAGCAAGAAGAGAAGGCTAAACCCTAACCAGGATCGCACTGTTGGAAAAATTCCTCAACATCTGCAAAGACAAACAAAGACACAGTCAAATACAGAAACAAAGTTCAGTGCTTAGAATTTGAAAAAAGAAAATAAAATCATAGAGAGAGAGAGACCAGTGGTGAGGGCTTTGATCATGCCAGCCCTGCGGCCCTTGAAGTCCCGGAAAACCTCTTCGACGGTGCGGGGATTGTAGTGTCCGGCACTGTCCATTGTGCTTGCGCTGAAGAAGAACAGTGAAGAGAAACAAAATTTGAGAAGAAGAAGAAAATAGAATGAAGAAGGTAAATAGGGATAATTTGAAGGATTAGGATTTGCTAAAGCATAAATAAAAGAGAGGGAAATGAAATCAAGCGCTTATATAGGGTGCGGATTCACGACATTTTAATCTTGCTAAAAATAATTATATAATAAAAATATTTTTAATTTTTATGGATTGTTTTTTTAAATAATAAAAACTATATCATTAGGAAATAAATATCAAGACCCGGTACAAAATGCAGCAAATTTTTAAAGTATATTTTTTATTTATTCGATATATGAGAGATTACAAAATAAAAATTGAGTTTGTGTAAACTGTTAAGGATTCGTTTGTTTTGACTTTAACGGACCTGTTCCTTTCAACAAGTTTTCAGGTCTTTTATTTTGATTTGAATATGTTAAATATTTTTAAAACTTATCACGTTTTGTTTTTATTTTTTATAAATTTTCATTATCTTAATAATTTTTTTTTATGTCAAAAGCATTCTAACCATGAAAAACTGTTTACGTAACATTTTAAAACAAAAGTAAAATAAAATGTTATTAGGAATGGAAAATGTTAGAGATTAAAAATAAAAACTACAGATTTTAAAACAGTGTCATTTAATTATATAAAAAGTTACAAATTACTTTATAAACTTTAGAATTTAATGCGAAGTTAATCCTTACAAAATATAATCTAGTGTCAAACTTATTTTAAAACATTCAAAATCTACTTTAAAAAAATGAAGCATATTAAAATTCAAGTGTAGTTTCTTTGTTAACTTCAAGCGAGTTTATTTCCTACTAGTTTCCACCTTAGAAAGTGCAAAGCTTTTGTTCAAGTTATTAGTCAATAAGAATTTTGTTAGACAAATGGTTTATTTGTGAAAAAACAAAGAGAAAAATGACTTACAAAAGACTAATACGTGTGACATAAATTTTACAAAGCATTTCCAAGGTAGATGTCTCACAATATAGAGTAAGATAACACTTTTTTAACAAAAAAATATTCAATCAATATAATTTTGAGTGAAATATGGAACTCGTCCCAAAAAATAATAACACTTGTTAATCCGTCTTTAAAAAAATAAAAATTTAAAAAATGTTGTTGATAATATATTTTTTAGATAAATTAATATTTATTTTAATAACTATATTAAGTATAGTGTTAAATATTTGAATAGAGTTGAAGAAATATTTTTGAAAAAAAAATTACAAACAAGTCAATTAGACATTAATAGGAAAAGGTTGTAATAAGTTCAAAATTATATTTTTTTAATATATAAATGTATACTAATTTATCTAAGTTGACTTATATCTAATTTTTTTTTCAACTACAAAGGATTTTATCAATAAAAAAATAATTACAAGTATTATTCTTAAATTTTTTAATTACAATGATTTTACAAAATCATTCTCAAGTATCTATTAATCTTAATTTTCTGTTGTCATTAAATATAAGTATATAATGCCAAATTTTGTTAAGTATATAAAGTCATTTGTGATTGTTCAAGTTGTTTGAAAATTATCAAAAAAAAAAAAAAAAACTCTCAAAGATATATAAATAACTAATTATACTCTAAAAGCTAATTTGACATGTGAAGTTTTTACAAAATAAAACACTTTCTTGAATGTACAGCAGATGTGATGTCTTGAATAAAATGATTATAGCTTGAGTGTTTTCACTTATTTTTGTGTTAAAATTTTTTTCATAATATGTTTTACTTTATATTGACCATTAATCTGTTGCACTCAAAATATTATGCAAAGAATATATGTTTATCTTAATTTTCTTTGTTATTTTAATTGTACTAAACTGAGCATATAATAATAAATGGTTGGTTATTTGTGTTAGAACTAACTTTGGGATGTCTTATAATCAACTTGTGACTCTTACATGATTTTTGCATTTAACCAACACGTCTTGATGATGTCCACATGTAAAACTTTGTTTATTCTTTTCATCTTGTGTATTGTCTTGATAAGGTTGTACTTTGTCTATTCTCCTAAGTAGTCTTATTGTTTTATGACTTCATGTAGACCATATCTATTCTCTTTATACATGTCATGTCTTTTAGACTTCACTTATTTTCTATATACATATTACTTGTGGTGCATGCTCTGTTTAGTTTTTTTAACCAGACATTATATAGAGTTTTATATCGCATCTTAGACTTTGATAAAATTTGTCTTATGCTTTAAGTAGACTTCATTCCATATCCTTAGTCTAAAAAAATTTACATTTATTTCACACTAGGTAAAATTTTAAACATACAAAAAAAAATACCGTTATTCATTATTATCAAAATCATTTTATGAAATTTTGTTTATATCTAAACAACACTAATACAAGATAAAGAATTTACACACAATTAATTATTACTTTCAAGAATCTTGTATAAATAGATACACCATGCAAAATACATGAGTTAACATGGTATCAACATGCAATCACACTATGTGATTTTTACTTTTATTTTTTTTATATAAATACTAAACCGTCTAATAGATTTTAAATATTTATAACAATATTTGTAAATTTTTCACTTAGATAAGTTATGACATATAAAAATAACTTGTAACATATCCTCTTATAAGATAATTATCTTTGCCTTCAATCAATAATAGAAGATATGAAATAGTTAGGAAAGATATAAATGATTAAAGAATAATCACAATTTTGTCTTAAAAGAAAAATAAAATAAAATAAAACATCCTAAGTGACATACTTATAGTAAACATTTTAAAATTATCTTAAAAGAGAATTAAATGTTGATTAATTTGAAGCAACTAGCATAAAATTTACATGCATTGAGTTATATTCTAAACAACCACTTCCAAAAAAAAAAAAGTACAGAAAAAATAATGAATCTAACACACTTATGTTTTCCAAACAACTCAGAACAAAAATTATAAAATTCAATCATACAGCTAATATTTTGTTTTAAAATTACACAGTAGAATGCGTTAAGTTAAAAGACATAGATGTAGCTCTAGTTATATAAAAAACTTTTATATTTTTTTCTTATTTTTTTTTTCTTATCCTTGATGTTTGCATGATTTCTATTCAAAGTGCTTTATGCAAACAAAATACTTTTTCGCGATTTTTTTTCTCTTAAAATTTCCATCATACAATTAATTTATTTTATGTTTCCTCTGTAATTATATAGAGATTGAATTAGTATCTTATTGTCATGGAAATATATTAAGCAATAAGACATTCAGTGATTTTCTTTAAACCTTTTTTGAAAAAAAAACTTTTTTATGTAATAATAAAAGGAATAAATGTTCACCAACTACTTCTTAAATATTTGAAACTAAATTAGCTATACAAGATTTATAAATTACACAAATATTGAAGTGAATGAGTAATTTGTAAATAAATAATCCTATCACCTGTATATAATATAACCAGTTTTCTTGCAGTCACTGAAGTATAAAAAATATCACATCAACATGATGCATCTGTGGAAAGAACCAATCTCCAATATTGTGGAGAACTAAAATCCAAAACTATTGAGAAAATTGTCTATATTTAATATTTGATGTTATCTAAAATAAGATTATTTTAAGAAAAATACAGTGTAAAAAATATAAATATTGATGTCATCTCATGCTACTAATCTATATGTGAAAATTTCTGTTTTCATTTTATCATTTTCTTTGGCCAATAACATAGTTAGAGACTATTTTTCATTGTGTTTTCTTTTGTCAATGTTTGGAATATGTTTTTGGTCATTTTGGAGTGTCTCTTTTTGTTTTCATCCATGTCTCCTTTTGTCTCAAACATGGGCTAGAACAAATCTAATTCAAAACTTAGATGTAGCAGATAAAAATATTACACTCATGTTGTTAACTTCCAGTTTCATTTATAAACTGATAACATCAATTTTCAACTATTAAGATATGTATTTATATTAATCTAATTTACTTACTTTTATTAAAATGTCTTTAGCCCCTTACACAAAGAGCAGATTCTAATGTAAAGTAAAAGACAAACCTAACAACCCACTAAAAGCGAGAATTAATATTTTAATTGAATAAAATATTTTAATGGCTCTTCCTCATTAACATGGTTAATAAGTTAATACTATTTTAGTAGCTTATAAACTATGTAGATAAATCTAAAAGTATTTAGTAAATGTTTCAAAAGTAATTTATTTAAAAAATTATAATTTACAAAGTGTAAGCTACTCTTGGTAGGTTATATCCTGTAATTAATTTATTTATTTTTCTATCACTTTTCTTCTATTTTAATGTATTGTCTTACTATCCTTCATTTTGTTTAACCTGTACTTACCAATTTTAATCTCACGTACACATATAATATTGTAATCTTTTTCAGTATTTGTCGAAATATTTTTTAATTTTTATATAATTTAAATTATTTTTTTTAACATGTATGTTCAAGTAACAAAAATGTTTTATTATATAATGTTATACGAAGATTACACAACAAAAATTAAAAAAAAGTAATATAAGAATAGTTTAAGTTAAGAAACAAAAATTTTAATTTCTAAAAAGTAAATTTGACTAATACTAATCAGATGAACTTATTTAAATAAAATATACAATTTTTAAAAAATGAATAAAAATATTAAACCCCTTATAAGATTTTACTAGTTAACTATAACATTAACATGGACTTTATTTCTTAATATTAACATGTTTATGTCTTGCTAAACACAATCTATGAGGAAATCTTACTAGAATAGGAATATCATCTTAATATTAATTGAGGATAGAACCCTAATGAAAATATGAGTAGCATGGAGGAAGAGAATGGTTTTGGGTATCACAAAAAGGTTTGGACTGAATTTGCATCACGACCAAGGTTGTAGTTTATGAAAGCCAAACAAAAACTAAATTTGATGTTATAAAACAAAAGGAAGGAGAGAGTGTGTCGGAATCCCAGGTCCGAACAAAAAAGCAGATTCCTCTTCTCTCTTCTCTCTCACTCCACGTACGAAACTCGTCAATTAAAGTTACAAAACCAAACACCAAAAAGCAACTCAAACAAACACCAACGCGGAATTTCTCTTCCCCTTCATACCATCTCTCACTAATCTATTTGCACAATCCAAACACACCCTAAACCTTTTCTTCTTTCGGTGTTGTTGCGTTCGGAGAATCTCTGACATAACGGTAGCGGAAGAACGTAACTCATCCAATTCCACACTCCAAAAGAAAAAAATGCTCACGTGCATAGCACGTCCCAAGAAACTCGACTCGGAGAGCGACGATCCGAGTTCGCGCGGCGCCAAATCGCTGACGTGTCAGCTCAAGGAGATGGCGCTCAAGGCCTCGGGCTCGTACAAGCAGTGCGGTCCCTGCGCGCCGTCGCAGAGTCGACTGAGTCGCGGCGGCGAGTCCGATTCGGAGTCGTCGCGGCGGCGGTGGGGGAAGGAGATGGAGGCGCGGCTGAAGGGGATATCGAGCGGCGAGGGGACGCCGAGCTCCAGCGGGAGGAGAACGGTGGTGGTGCTGGAGGAGGAGGGGGAGCCGAAGGAGTGGGTGGCGCAGGTGGAGCCCGGCGTTTTGATCACGTTCGTGTCGCTTCCGCGTGGCGGGAACCATCTCAAACGGATTCGGTTCAGGTACGCAACACTCATCTCTCTCACACTTTCGCTCTCACTCTGTGTCGTTTTGTTGATTTGGATGCCGTTTAGAGTTTGGACCGAGAGTGAAGTGTTCGTTATACCGGCGACTGTCCATTTCCCTAATCACTATCGCAGGCATAACAATGTTAATTAATGCTTTGATTTAATCCAATTAATATATATTTTGTTAAAAATTATTGAACGTTTATATTATATTTGAAACATAAGAAAGTGTTGATTTATTTTTTGTGTTAATTTCATGTTTGCATTTTTACGTTGATCTGTAACAAGAGAGTAGATTTATAGATTTGAAAGTACACTTACCAAGTTTAACAAATACCAAAATGAAAAAACAACACACATTTTTATCTTTAAAACACCTAAAGTTTTTACGTTTAGAATATTTCTAATGATGTAATCAGGCAGTGTTCCTTAATTCGCCTTGGAGTCCTACAATATTAAAATTTAACAATAATGGTAAGTTTCTTTTAATGACATAGTTCTTTGGAACTGTTAAGAATATTGTTTATGTTTTTTAATTTGAAGAGTTCTTTCTTTAACAGACCTAGTATTAGAATGCACTTAGAAATTGAGGGGGTGTTTGGTTTATTCAGACACATTGAATGGACTATAGGTCATCTATTCGCTCAAACAAATTGGCAAGTTGCGTTAGATCAGAGCAGTTATGTAATAATTTCAACCCAACGATCATCTCACACCAATTATATTACCGTTCTGATCAGAGTGATTTAACTGGTCAGTCCGATTATGATACCAGTGATTCATAACCTTTTTTTTTTTTTTTACATTGCTTTGTTTTTATATACTCCAGCTGTTATGTATGGGTTTTTGGGATTAGTGCCTTCGGTTTCTTTGTGTTGTTTTGTTTATAGCAAAAATGAAAATTAATAGGGATGTGTATACATGGTGGTTGGTTTTATTTTATTTTACCTTTTAAATAATTGTTTAATGAAATTGAAAAAAGTATCTAAACTCACTTCAATTTTGAAGTGAAATCAAAGTTAAAAAAGTGTACCTAATCTTAAGTTAAATTAAGGGTTCTTTTATTCACTTTAGAAGTAAGCTTGTTTTTAAGAGGTTAGTTTATTTTATTTTGAACACCCGTTTCAGGTTGGTCAAATATAATGTAGTGTCAGTTTTATGATTTTTTTTTTAAGAAATTGCATGTGATTTTTTACTAATAATATGCAACTGATTATCAGTTTTTATTTGAAGGTGGATGTAATAATGATCTAAATAAATTTTATTTTTTCAACAAAATAGACTGAATTTAGTTTCTTAAATTTATGCATGCTGCAATAACATTGAACAAATAGATAGCAAGTATTTTAAATAAAAAAATAGTTTGCACAGAAAATAGAATATTATAAGATAATCCTCCTCAATAAATTTTAGTAATTTTAAGTATTTTCTTTTAAAATGTACTATATATATTTTACCTAAACTTAAAATTATGTCTGTTGGGCAGTCAAAGTTGTTAATGCTGACAGAAGCAAATTTATGTTCTGATCTCTAGAAAATTTGGGTAAAGAAGAGAGTTTTGTTTTCTTAGGTCTTCACATCCTCATTATAATATGGTTCGTCTTGATGATGAAGCGGGTGTGATCTATCCGCGTGGCCTCAAACTTGTCCTGTTTCTGTCTTTTACTGTCAAACGTTCACACTTTTCAACCAAAAAAAGAAAAGTTTGCTAGTATTTCTTTCAAAAAAAAATTTCTACCGATTAGGGTCAGTTGGTCGTGATACAGTGGTTCAAAATTAAAAAATTATTTATGATACTGAATTTATTAATATATAAAACATTTGTATATCGGGCAATGATCGATATTTACAAATTGAGTGTTAGACTATATGAAGTATAAAGTCGTCTGATGCATGATTTTGCATGAGGTTCTTGATGATCCTCCAAAAACATTTAAGAGTATTTATTTCCCGAAAGCAATCCAAATTTTATATCTAGGGACCGACAATCAAACCCTTTGTCTATTTTGTTTTTGTTAGACGTGAAACTTGGATTGGAACATGTAACCAGTTTGACCCCTTTATTTCTGATCATTATTATTGATTATGCTCACTCATCTCTTCCATATGTGATTAGTGCGTAGTAGCATCTAAATCTCCGGTTTTTTCAACGGCATAAGTGATTAAATTGAATGAATCGTTCTCTGTATATTTGGTGGGTCCATCTTCCCCTGTTATTTCACGCCTTTGCCAAAAGCAATCCTTAAAGTGGGTCCAAAAGTAAAACTTATTGTGGCTTGAGAGTGGATGTGGGTCAGTGTTAATTGTCTTGGGAACCTTTAAAACTGGGTCTTGTCGTTTGGTCGGAGGGACCTCTTACCCATAATTTTTAGGAAATTGACAAGGATAAAAAGGTAAAAATATTTTTAAATTTTAGTGTCTATTTTTAAGATATGAATATAAAAGGAATAAAACTGAAAGATAGAATATAAAATGTCGTATATGATGCCAAATTTTTTATATTCAAATAATAAATATATTTTTTCATAAACAATATATATATTCTTCATGCTTGATTGTCTTATCTCTCCTATAACAGTTTTTGTCCTATGATCTACAATTTGCTGGGTAATGCTCCCATATCTTCTTTCACACCATAACTATATACAAGACAAAATGTGAACATCTGCTAGGTGGGGACCTAGTAAAGTTGTAGATACTAGATAGATAGCATAGCTTATAGTGTTGTCCTATTTTTGCCAAACTTCCTATTTTTGTCTTTTTTCTCATCGTGAAATAAAAGCATCAAATAGTATCGGTGTAATCTTACGTCCAACTTGGTGACTAGAGGTGCAATCTCAACCAATAGGTCATAGGGGTGCTGGTGGGTGGGTCAATGTATGAATAACGTTCTCTTTCTTTTTTTAACCCACGAATTTTAGCTAACAAATTTAAGAACATACTTAGGTCTTTAGTTAATATTTAAACCTACTAAAACATTTAAATCATTTCTTTGTTTGGTGCGATTAGTGATGTAGTTGAGACTAAAGTTTGGACCCACCTGCTTTCGATTGCTTAGACAACTTGTAAGGTCAATCTTGGCCTTAGAACAACTTTATTTTTCCTCACGGAATGATCGGGTTTGCTTTTAATTATTCATCAGAGAATTCTTTGTCAAAAAGCATCTACTCGAGTAACCTAAAATAATTGAGAACAGTGTAATACACCACTGTCAATTAAAAATCTGGTCAACAAAATAACAAAAGCATAATATATAGCAGCAAATTGCGACTATTTGGATGTTTCGAGCATAGTCTCAAGGGGCACTCCATGCATTGATGCACATGGAACAAAGCATAATCATATTATGAGTAACATAGACAAAAAAAAAAAAAAAAAAAAAAAAAGAAAAA
>Ga0209489_104496_pt1 | contig 25603 bp, 9 predicted proteins | sample SiratrowhiteBW_FD_187527 | JGI IMG/M metagenome (GOLD analysis project Ga0209489, IMG submission 187527) | Root nodule microbial communities of legume samples collected from California, USA - Siratro white BW (SPAdes) (version 2) | ecosystem: Host-associated > Plants > Roots > Nodule | place: USA...
GTAGGAATTGTGTGATTGATTGTAAATTGAACAATTGATTGATATAGTGGAACTTTCTTTGCTTGAGGGGCAAAGGAGACTGGACGTAGCCCTTGAGGAAGGGTGAACCAGTATAACTGACTTTGTTATGCTTTTCTTGACCTTACTCTTTCAATTCTAAATTGTTCTTGCGCTGCTCATTGGAATTAATTGGTAATAGAATTGATTCTTGATAATCTGAAGAGTAATGGTTTAAATTGCTATACTGCTCATTGGGTTTGGTCTTTGTGATTTGAATAGGGTATAACTTTGCCTTTACAAGGTTCTGTAACATCTCTGAAACTGAAAAACAATCTGTTTTTGATATTATATTAAAACTTCAAAGTGTAACCTGTTTTGTGATTCTTCTGCAGAGATTGTGTCTTTTTTTTTTGACTCCAAACCACAACTGATTTGTTCCAATTGAATTCTGAATAATTTGCAGAACTGCTATTATTCTAGTAATTGAATTTCAATATCTGTTCTCAATCTTAGTGGTTGTCCAATCTGATCTTGATAGTAGCAGTGCTAATTCTTCTTAATTTTTGAAATCCAAAATAAGTATTTCAGTACTGATTTGCAAAACTGTCTTTGGTGTGTTGATGTGATACTATTGAAGTGATTGTGAATCTTTGGTATTGATCATCTTTATATTGAGTCTGCTGAACTGCTGTGTTTGATATAATTGCATTGGACTTGACATTCTTAGTTGATATTGGTTTTGATATATCTCAGTTACATAAACTTGCAAATTGAGTATTAGTATTTCTATTTATATTCTATCTTGTGTGCAATTTGGTGTGATTGAAGCTGTGTGATATATTACTTTGAAATTGTGTGAGTTAATTTGCTTCATACTGTCTTTGCTGGATAATATTGGTTAGAATCATTTCTGCTGCATAAAATCCAACCGGTGTATGTGTTGTTTGAAATCTGCTCTCTGCCAGCAAAATAAATCGATTTATTCGTGCCTGAAATCGATTTATTTCACCAATGCACCTTAAATCTTTTATCATTGAGGTTCAGAAAAGGTTTTCTATTCACTAAACTATTTTCAATGTTTTAAATCAGAAAAATCTTTTAAAGTTCAATTCACCCCCCCTCTTGAAGTCAGCCAAATATATTTTCAGGTAGTATAACATTTTGCACCAATTGGTGGTTAAGTGCATGCCATACAGGGCTGATAGTTGGGTTAGAGTTGAAAAACTCATTATGTCAGGAGGTTGATTTAAGAAACCACTTATAACTCGTGTCCTAAGAGGTATTGATATTATTTTAAATTTAATCTTGAATGAATCTCTTTAGCACATGAACATTCCTTGCAATAATAAAATAAGCATATGAATATTTATTGAAGTATTAGGTTAACTTAGTTTAGGTGTATTGTCTAATGTTTAGTGGACGTTTCATGTGTTGTTGTAGGCACCTTATCAGACTTGAGAAAACAACACAGTGTTATATGTTCTGTCAAACAAAGCACTTGCGTTTTATATGCTATGCTATTTTTTTTATAGAATTATCGTCTTATAGATGAAGTATTACCATGTTTTATACTTAGTTACTCTAAGTACTAATTAAAATCTTGGAATGTTAAACTTTTTCCTTAATAAGAAGAAACTATTAAGTTTTGTTCGAAATACATGTTGATGCGAAATCTTGGCTCAATGGGAGATCTACAAGTAAGTGCTCAAAAGATTTATATATGGTAACTAAATATTAAAAAGAAGTGTTTTAAACACATTTGTATATGTTGAGTGGCACAAATCAGGTTATACCTTACTTACATACTCACAAAGTCATTGTAAAGTAGAAAAACCTCAAACAACCAAAGAAGCATATATTAAATGAGCACAAGAAAACTTTCATGACTTGGTTTAAAGATGAAATCATGAAAGATTCTACAACATTTGAAACATTAATGTGCTTGACAAATAGACTCAATTCTATGTTGTTCTTGTTACAATATTAATAAGAGTTCATTCTATAGAAAATTTTTGGATGACAAAAGAGACAATGCAAAGTATTAGGATCAGTCTTGAGAAAGAGTCTATACAATTCTTTGGAAGACCAAAATCTTGTTATTGAATCAATGTTGTACTATGGTATAACTAAAAGGATTTGAGATATTAATTATACTAAGTTTTATGTTCCTATTCTCAAGTGTAAGTGTGTTAACAATAAAAGTAGTACGAAAATTGACAAATTAAGAATGATGTTAGTTTAGTTTTGAAAGATAGGAAGTCGGGATAAATTATTAAGCATGACACATCAAGCTTCACAAGTGTTTTATGTCAAAGACTCCAATGCCTAAACGTTCGTGTGTTGTTATTCACGAAATGAAACAAGGGGATGCTAAGAAGATCAATAGTGTAATATTAATATTGGTGACACTTGTTTGTTTACATCAACAATGATTAGCAAACATGACGATATCGTCATCAATGTTGTACATGTCACATGAAAATTCCATGATAAGGAAACATACGTATGACTCTTGTTGTGCACAATATATCTATGAATATTATTTATTTGTTAAGTATCAATAACTCATTTGATAAGTATTATTTTTTTAATGTTGCTAATATTTGTCACTATGATTTGCTAACAAACACATGACTAATGATCAGGTTCCAACTACTTCAGACATGACCTCAAAATATCTGTAAAAAAACTACTAAATTAAGATTCTCTCACTTAGATGCCTTGACGACGAGAGAACACCATTGACAATTGATGTTGACACTAGTGTAGCATATGGGCCAAATGAGGAATCTTTTTGCAACTATCTCAAAGTGATAGTGTGTGAGAAAATATTAATCTTAATCATGTCCTAAGATCATATGTGCATGAATGATCGTAATATGATCTAACAAAGGCTTTTGGTAAAACAACCAATCATTATTTTGTTGCTAATTTCTTTATTCCATGCTCATTGTAAGTTTTACATTTTACCATGCAGATGCATTAGAATATTCTTAATATAGGGATGTTGAGTTTAGTTTTCATGTTGTTATAAATAAATATATATTAACTAATTTATTGTATCATCGTTGACAAAATGTTATCAGGTTATTCAAGAACAAAATGTTACTTTCACTTATTATCCCATAGGAGCTATCAAAAGCTTGAGCAAGTCATGATAAATAAGGAGAAAACACAACCTAAAAATGGTATTGTTGAGGATCAACCTCCATCACCCCCTTCCTACCACAAAATAAATAAATAAATGTTAGCTTATATTAAACCTGATGCAGATATACTTTTAAAGACACATGTTAAATTTTTGAATCAATTTAAGTATATATATTTTTACATCACTAATTTTATATAACTTCAACCATATCTTTTTTTTTTGTTATTTTGAAATATTCTTTGATACTTTTATTACTCGTGAGTTTTAAGATATATGTACTATTATCATCAGACAAATTGAGCAACCTAGTTAGTGCATGTTGCTAGAATGGATGTAGGAATTCAATAATATGCAAATCATGCATCCAACTAAAGGTTAATATAATAGACTCGACAACAAATCTCATAATAGGTAACAAAATAGATCACACAAAAGCATATGGAAGAACTTGACATGTGAATGGTAACCTCGAGGCTCTCAAAACAAACAATTGTTATAGTCTAGCTCAAAGCACCTTCTTTTGGTAGAGTTAATATGAAAGGAAGTTGTGCTACTAAGAAAAATTGGGAAACAAAATTAGCTCCACAAACCAATGTAAGTTATACCTTAAACATTCAATGATCCTCAATTAATACACTTTGAAAAGGTCTTTGAAAGGGTCAAAATATAACATAATGTTTCTCATTCTTTAAGATGGTCAATGTCATGGTGAAAAAGGTTCATGCACTATAAGAATTTTAAATTTAATTGATGATATTTACATATGGATTAAAATTCGTACACAAATTTTGAATTATGTAGAAATTTTATGTATGAATTAATATTTGTCTGCAATTGTAATTTGATCATACTGATTTATTCATAGGTAACATTAAATCAATTTGGTGACACCTATATGTACAAGTAATCCTTATGTAAGTTTGACATATTGAGGCAAAAAAAGTTATAAAGAATTAAATTCGTATTGTTAATTGGTTCATATACTAACAGATGAAGTTACTATTGTAACATAAGTTTTTACTGTCTTTGTTGTCAAACCTATACATCTTCTTAGACAAATTTCAAACAAATCAATATTTTTTCATTTATATTATTACATTTGACATATAAATACATATTTTTATATCCTCACCCATATAAAATAGTTGTTGATGCATGTACAGGCCAGATACACTCATAACTCAATATGCAACCTAAACATGCTCATAGAGCTCGTTTATGTGGCATAACATTTAATGTTCATAAAGCCATTATCTAACATAGGTATATAATATTTAATACTCATAAAGAGACACTTTAACTATGATAAAAATTACCACTTAATTATATATTATAAATACAAAGTCATCATAGAGAGTACAAAGTCATAGAAAGTGGTCCTTTCCTCGTGTTGGTCTAAGAGATTATCATTCTCAACCTCCTTAGAAGGTTCAACGCCAAGTCGAGTAAGAACAATGTACAAGAAGAAAATGTTGGAGACATGTTCTTTCATAAGAATACATTTTTATCTAGGATGATGATATTTTCACACAATTGTTCATTCTTTACACACATGGCATTTATATATATTATTATTTTATTATAATATTTTATTAACAAAAATATCAAATGAAGGTATTATGTAAATAATAGTATTAAATTAACTTTATCATTTTATCTAACTATGATCTTACAATGGTATCTATATAAATCTCATAAAGATGTCATGTGATGTTATTAAATAATAATTTTTAATGTGTTAGAAATGGTGACAGGTGTGACTAACGTTATGTTTAGATGAAAGCTTGAAATATAATGTGGATGGAAAGAAGAAGAAAATAAAGAAGAAATAAGTGAGTAAATCGACGAATAAAAAAATCAGTTTAAAAAACGAGTTTTTCTTCACATGTATAAGAAGATTTGAGAAGAAAGTTTTTTAAATATAATAAAATATTTATAATAAATACATTATATTAAATATAATAAAATATTCTATTATATTTACGTATATAATTATTATATTAAAAATATATTTTATTAATATTTATATTTAGATTATAATAAAATAAGCATGAATTATATAATATAACATAATAATAAAAAATTATTAAAATAATAACAAATTTAATATAATTATAAATCATAGAATTAGATGTTAATAAAAATAAAAGGATAACATATATTAATAATAAATTTATAAAATAATAATAAAAATAAGATAATTATAAAAGTAAAATACTAATAATTAATATTAAAAACTAAAAATAATAATAAAATCACTAATAATAATTACAATAATAATAAAAAATTAAAGTAATAATTATGTAATTAAAAATATTAATAATAATAATAATATAATTATAAAATGATATAGTAATATTAACAATAAAAATTTAATTATATCAATTACATCATTCAATTATATTTAATTTTAATTATAATTTCATGAATTAAAAAATTATTTTATCAACTACACCTATCACATCACTTATAAATTTTTATAACATTTTTCATCTTTTTTCACCATCCATCCCTTCATCCAAACAATATAAACTTTCTAAACACTTTATTATCAAATTCATTCCCTCAAATTCAGTCCCTCAACCAAACAAAATATAAGAATTGAGTTGAACATATTTGTTATTTTATTATGAAAGATAAGTCTATTTAAATACTATTTAATTATTTATTTATTTATTTATAGTTTATTAGTTAAATAATTGATTGTACATTAAATCATTATGTTTTAAGGTATATCTTTAGATTATGCGAGATGAAAAGGAATACAATATGTGAATTAATGAATCTTCAAGCATCCAACCATTAATCAATATAAAAGCCAAAAGCACAAATAGTCAATTACATGGTAGGAAAAACAAATATATTTCGCCCCATATATATAATTATAGTCAATCATTTTATTTTTTAATATTAACGTTAATAATAAATAATTGTTATATCTTTTCATGCGTGATCATAGTAAAAGTTGCGTGAATGTGCTATAAGCTCCTCATTTTAAATACGGTATACTATGGATATTGATTTTTTTTTATAAATTTGTTACATTAAACATATATAGATCTATCCTAACTTGTGTTTTCATTATATGATAAAAATTTAATATTATAATCACAGTATATTGATAATGAATATTGAATTGGTTTATAAATTTGCTACGTTAAACATATAGAGATCTATCCTAACTTGCTTTTTTATTATAAAGTAAAAAAATAAACATTATGGTGACTTAACTATTCAAATAAAAAAATTGTTTATATTTTTTTATTATAAATTAGATTGCAAATTAATTTGAGAACTTGTTCCATTTGTAGTATAAAGGTTTCAGTGTTTCCATATAAGAAATTTTCTTGAAATCATTTTGCTTTTCCAATTAAAATGTACCATCAAGCCGAAAGAACATAGCTGGCAACCATAAAAGAGGACAAGATGTCAAACCAAATCATTACCCTTTTTTCTCCTTAAACGGAAAGAAATAGAAAAATAAGGAAAGAAAAAAAGGTGAGAAAAAAGTGAAAGGAGAGGTTTGTTGATTAAAAAATTGAGTGAATTTTTTTTATTTATATGAATAATTTTCTTTACTAATTAATATCAACAATACTTTTAATTAATTATTTATTATTATTATTATAATAAAAGGAGAAAAAAATACACTTATAATATTTATAAGCTATTTATGATCGATTATAGATGTTATTAATCTAAAAAAATGGTTAACATTTATTTCTCTCTCATCTTAACATCATGATTATACAAAAAGCTATACTCATCCCCCACTTCCTCATACATCTCCATTGCAAATAAGTAAACCAATATTCTTATATGCACTGAACTTTGCCATTAGACTGTGATAGTACGTTCCAAGCACTAAGTAAGCAATAGCAGCAGGTTTCTCTAAGTATACTCTGCCTTTTCAATAATAAAATAGAATTTAAAATATCTATATAAGAAATTGGGTTAATTAATAATTTTTATATACTTTATTACAGATCGAGCTAAATCTCAAAGTAGAAATTTAAGGCCAAGAGTCTGTCTGAAAAATGACACCATATATCTTACGTACATGTTGATTATTTTCTTTATTTTTTGTTTTAAATCATAGTCTTTATCATATGTTTTTTATTATTGTTAGTGTCAAATGGTATGAGATGTCTTATTTATGTAAAAAGCAAATGCATATTAATTTTTAAACACTATAGATAAGACTTAAACGACGAGTTGCTTTCAAAAAGATAGTGTTTTCGATGGAGACGCATGGAAATAAAATTTGGTGCATGCATGATGCCTGATATTGGGAAAAAGGGTGCAGACAATAGAAGAAAGATTTGACCCTACATGGCAAAACCAAATTATTGTCCTACTTCATCCATCTCCATCTACTGTTACTGTGGCATGAGTCAATTCCATGATATTTGGAAGTGAATTTTTCAACTACAGTTATACTTCTTTTGTGTGTCTTTGTAGTTGCATCTCATCATTTTGTTACTGCATTGAGGTTATCTGAAGTCACTTGTAATATGTAGTTTGTTTGGTTGCTTTGTTGAAAGACACGCACAGAAAATGTGAAAAGACCAGAGCTACATAAAATGGCTTTGCCCTGAGAATGGAAAATTTGACATAAGTTTGCTTCAATTGTAGCAGAACCAAACGTACGTTAAGAATGATGATGTGAAGGGATCAGAGTAGTTGTCGTATAGTTAAATAGTTTTAAACTGTTTTAAGCATGTGTTGATGTATGAACAACTCCAAGAAATTGCAAGATTTCTTGTACTATAACTTTAATACTATTATTCTCTTATGGTCCACAAGTGTATAAAAGAATTATTGTTTAATTACTTTCTTTTGGTTTCGTTATTTTTATTTTATTTTATTCAGTTTAATTTCTTTATTAATAAAAAAATTCAGTCAAATCCTTCAATTTTTGAAAACACATAAGATGACAAATTTTAATTCAGTAAATAATAAAATCGTTTACAAGTAGATACTGGTGATTTCAGTTTACTCAATATTTTAATTCATAATCAATAATAACATCACATTGTTATACTTTTAAAGATTGAAAAAATTAGTTTAACCTTAAAAATGTTATAGTGCTAGATTGATAGACTTGATAGAATTTTTATTAATGAAAGAATTAAATTGAATAAAATAAATAAATAAATGATAGATAAAAATTAATTAAGTCAAGAAATTATTTCTTTATATGAAGAACTTTTGAAACAGTAGTTGAACTCACTAAGTTCCTCTTCAATGAAAAGAAAAACTCTCCTTAGTTACTATCCATGAGTGGAGAATTTGTCATTGGAATCGGAGAATTTGTCATTTGAATTGCTTTATGACCTCTTTCAACACTTTCCTTCAAATTCAAGGATTAATTTATTTAATGGGTTATTGTGATTTGCATAACTTGAGTTCTATTTGTCTGACCACAAATTTATTTTTCTTTTTACTCGTCTTGACTCTTTATAGGATGAGCTTCTTCATTAATTCTTCTAGAAAAAAAGATTATTTAACTTTTTTATAAGGTAACTAAAATTAATATATAAGAAAATTAAAATTAAAAAATAAAATGTTTTTTCTTTATAAATTAACTCATACGTAATGTATTTTAGTTTATGAAAAAGTTAGCTTTAATTTATAAAATAATTAACTAAGATTTTTCTAAAATAATTTATTAAAAACTGTCCAAACATAATTTAAGTCAAAATTTCTTGTACATAAAAAGAATTATCACATCCTGGGACCCAGGGTAGTTGTGCTTGGATTAAAGATCGAATTTGAGGGGTGGAAAAAAGAAAGAAAATGAAAGGAAATAGAGTGGAAAATGAGAGGGAAATGCGTAAAAAAAGTAATAGATAATTTGATTGATGTAGTATAATAAGTCTTTTTTTCTATATTAATATATTTAAAAAGTAAGCTGTAAAATAAATTTTTAAAAGTAATTTAAAATAAAAATTAAGTTTTCTAAATTTAATTTAAAATAATTTTTTAAAAATATTTAAAATAAAAATTATTTTTTAAAAAAATAATTAAAATAAAAATTAATAATTTTAATTTAATTTATTTATTTTATTATAAAAAAGTAAATATTAAAATAATAATCGATTATAAAAAAATATAATTAATTATATTTTAGAATACACTGATTTTTCACAAATCTTCTCAGTGATGTAAGAAAAATTGAAGTCGTGAAATTCTTCTCGTTTTACGTAATTCTTAATTTTTTTTAATCCTAGACTTTTACATTTTCTTCATCTCTAATCTTTCCGTGCTTAAGAAGAAATAGGAGGGTAATAGAGTTGTTATATCGTTATGAAAATTTAAACTTTTTAGAATAAAACACCATTTATTATTTTGCTTATATTCTGTTCCTCATTGATGTGAGACTTGCTTTAATATTGCTATTTCAGTATAATTATACTGATCATTTGGAGTAAGCTCTATTAAATGATATGAGAGTAATTTTTGAAATATAAAGATGAACAAAATAATACTTATCCCTTAATAAAGTCTCACTTATAGATACAAGCAGATAATCAAACCCTCCTCTATATACAACATTTAAGAAATTATCCATCTCTATGTAGGAATCTATTCTTTTAATAATGTCAATTAATAATTATGTGGACTTTATTATTAGTAATAATATTTATTATCTGACATAACAGGTGATTTTTTGTTGATTAATAGATACACATGTATGTTAAGTACGTGTGAATTCTGGTCAATTTTTTACAATATGTTGAATGCTACTGTTAAAGAAGCACTAGGAGAGTCCTTACACAAAAGATCTTAAACTAGATTAGATAAAAAGAAACTTCAAAGAGGATACAACATTAACGGAACATCATGGCTTTTCTAGGAGTTAATACAACAAATCAAAGATAAAAGCAATGTCTCCTTGACCTATTTATACATTACTTTATTTGAAGTCAAGGGTACATGCACCATTTCTTGTGACCAGGGACCCACTGTGGACATTTTGTACTGAAGTAACTGGACACTGTCTTGGAGTCCAGAAGTTCAACAATGGGAGCATATTTCACACAACGAGGTGTCTTATACTGATTTATGGACGCACCCTGGCTAAGAGCAAAGTCCATAAGCTTGTCAAAGGTTCCACTTTCCACAATCTTGATTTCCAATGCTCCAATGGATTCTGATACCCTTCCTTGTCTATACACACTGTTTAGGGACCCTTCAACTGCATAACAACACTCCTCAAAAGCAGAACCAGGAATTGGGGTTTCAGCATTGGTGCTAATCTCCCAGTATAGCACATAGTGTCCCGGGATAGTGGACGTGTCAGCACAGCTTGTGTATTCTGTGAGTGATGCACCGAACTCTGCAAGACGGTTTGCTCCATTCTTCACAGCATTTTGCAGCTCAACTTCATCGGTCTTGTCAGAATCAATGCTCAAAACCACATTCTTTCGGCAAACGAAGTTGAATTGGGGTGCCTTGTTCTTGAATCCTGCTACACGGAGTATGTCACCAACCCTGTACCTGTAAAGTCCTGCGTGTGGATCGTGTGTCATAGAATGATTGTTAGAAGCTAATTAAATCAAAGAAATAGTGCATGAGATGAAACAAAAAGTACCAATGCTATTTTGTAGGAAGGGTTTTTCTTGAAAAGTATCACGAAGATTCTTTATCCAATGAAGAGAGTGACATGTATATAAGTGGAGAGAAAAAACTAAGGAAAATGTTCCACGGAAACTCGGGTGTTATTCTACATGCATCAAAATTAATGATGACTAACCAACTTCACAAAAGCTTCTTAGAAAAAAAGAAACGTCAAACTGATCATTGTAAATGCAAGAACTAAGATTATGTTTGATACAAGTAAAAGACTTAAAACATATCTATTCTTTTCTCAAAAATAATCTTCTCTAAAATTAAAGATAAATGGAACTTTACCTGCATAAGTGGTGATCACAAGCTCATATTCTTGACCCAGCTCTACATCCACAAGATCAACCAAACGTTCCTGCTCAGGGTGAGAAATAGAATTGGCATGCCCCTTGGTCTTATTGAGGGGCAAGAACTCAAAGTAGGCCATGGTGGGAATGAGGGTGTAAGACACCTCACTCGGTTCACACAAAGGGTTCAAGTTGAGGCCAAAGTAACACTCAGACGAAGCATACATGGTGCAGACAAGAGGGAGACCATTGCTGTAGTAGTCCAATATCGGAATATACTGAGACATGGTTCCAGTAACAATAACATCAACATACTTGGTGTTTGGCCACACCCTAGTGATGATCCCCTTCCACGACTCCTTCTTGCACTCACCTTCTATGAAATCCGCTAGCTTGGGGTTTGGTTTGAGTATCTTCATGATGGCCTCTCTAACAGACGAGTCACTGATTTCAGGGTCTATGGTGCCATTTCTTATGTCACGGCACAAACTCACCCAATGCTTTTCTAGGAACTTGATGGCACGGATGAAGCCTGAGGCGAAAACAGCCCCAACACGAAGAACTTGTTCGTTTTGAGAAAGTCCACAAAGCATCTGGGAATACATGCTTTGGTAAGAGTCTAGGCAGAGAATGGATTCAATGGGACTAGTGTAGTTTGTGTAGGGATCATATCTTTGTTTAGGGTTCTTGAAATGTGAGCTCTTGTAGTAACTGGTTAAAACTGGACGAGCTAGGAGCCCCCCTGGGGTTTTGGCTTCTGATTTTACGAACAAAAAGTACATGCCCTTGCCTTTCTCTAAACCTGGAACAAATTGGTCCATCACTGGCATCAAGAGGCTGTAGAGCAATGATCTCCTCTCAAGTTCATCTTCTATGGTTGGCATCAGTTTTCTCTCCCCACCAGATGTTCCAGAGCTAAATTTAATCAACAGAATAACGTTATTTCACTTGACAATCTTTTTCATGTACCCTTTTTAATCTTATTTCACACTTTTTCTAATTCAGAATGCGTTGCTGATAACATGTGGCTAAAATAGTATGAAAAGTTTAGGAAGATATTCTGCACTCTATAATTATTATATTATTATAGAAAATTATAAATTGATTAGACATAAAAATTAATTATTAAAATATTATTTTCAAATATATAAGGAGAAAAAAATAATAACCGATAGATGTAATAAATAATGAATAATGTCACAAGAAACAAAGAGAACAATAAAATGAATTCGTAAGAACAATAAATTTTATGAATACAATAGCTTAAAAATGTAAGTGTGGATATCTATTGCTGTGTATCGAGGTGAAAGAAGTAAGGACACAAAAAGAAAAGATAAAAAAATAAAAGAGAGAAAGTATCAAGTGAGAAATGATATTATGTTAAAAAAAATAAGAAAATAAAATAAATATAGCCCTACCGTTATATCATACCGCAGTTATTCTTACTTTCTCAAGATACATGTTCCAAAGACGACTTATTTCACATCACCTTTTTGCACGTTCCTTTTACATCCTTGCAATAAGATTATTTTGTTCCTTTATTGTCTCACACTCTCAAGCTACAACGTGATAATATAACTGAAGAAAAGAAGTTATGTAAAATAAATATTTGTATTCCAAAAAAAGGAATGGTAATGGTTTTTTCTGCACCATAAAGCACACCACTTCATTTCTTATCTTTAATTTAATGTGTCACTAGTTTGATATTTCCCTCCAATATTTTACATTATTATTAATATCTATAATCCCCTCTTTTTTCCTACCAATCTCTACACACATCTTATAGTGTGAAAAAGACATTTTCTTAAATTGAAAAGTGATATCATTAAAGTAGAGTACAAATACCACCCTACTTTAGATGAGAAAAACTAATATTTATGATAAAAATTTAGAGGCAAATAATCAAAAAATAGAATGAAAGCGAAATGAAACGAAAGAAAAATTGTGTATAGTACTAATAACTTGTACGCATATAGCATCATAGTATTTTTCAGTCCAAAAAAAACACATTTTTTTATTACGTGGAGTGAGATAAATTGAGTATGTAGATTAAGTTAAAATATAGTGATAACTCACCTAGTGAGGAACTCAGAAATAGGTTTGGAACATAAAATTGGGGAGATATCACCGTTAGCTATACGATCAATATCTGGCTTTAAATCCTCGTATGTCACCACAGGCATGATCTTCTTGAAGCTTTCTCTCTCTGTGCGTCCATCTAAGCCATGGCGTTGAAGGTACTCAGCATGTGCACTCGAGGAAAGGATCTCAGCAAGGACCCTTTTCTGAATTTCATCAGCGTTTATAGTAACATCCTCAATGTATTGCAGTGCTTTAACGTTGTTGCTCTTGGTGATGCTAGTATCATCATCAACTTTGCCATTTGGCTTGTAACACAGGTAGTGGCAAGGAGCCTCAGGCATGGCTATAGATAATAAGATATATGTGGCTAGTGAGAGTGCAACAACAACAACAATGTAGTGGAGATCTGACTTTGGAATTTGGACTTAACTGGGAGGAGAGTGGGTTGGAAAACAAGACACGGTGAAAGGACATATTTATAGGAAGCAAGGGAATGTGGTTAGAACTTGAAAACCACTTGAGTGTAGTTGAGTGACCAATGAATAAAAAAATTGAAACAGTACACTTGAAAATGACATAGCTCGGAAGGTTCGTGCAAGTGTTGGCTTAATATTAATGTTTTGTTAACTTATCATCAAACTAAAACTAAAGTAACCATGTTTACGTATCATTTATCAAAAGCTAAACTATCTAGTCGAGTGTACATTATTTGTCAACGTGATATATATAACTAATCGATCTTCATGTGGGGCTACACTAACTATTACTCTTTCCTAGGCCTTTATATATATCATCACGTCACATCACTTCCTAACACTTGAGGGATACCATTAAATAAATTTCCTAGCTAGGTAGATAGGTAGGGGGTAACGCTAACTCTATGTTGAGTTAGGGTATAGGAAGGAAGAAAAGAGGTAGAAAAGAAGGGTAATAATAATGTATAAGAACATGATAAACGAGATATATAAAGAAATATATAAGCAGAAAGAAATGGAACTAAAAAAATGTTTATAAAAAATATAAGTTGCAATGTGAATTCAGTATTTCAAATCACAAAATTTAATCTTTTAGTTCTGATATGGACTTATATTTTGTATATTCAAAATTCTCATATCACTGAACAGTGAAGATTAATACTAATTTCTATTCGTTCCTCTTCCTTAATTTAACTTATTAAGATTTCTTATATGAGAAAACTATGAATTTATTTACTTGGACTTGTAATGATCGAAACAATAATAGAATGTAGATGTTATTCCTCTAGCCTCTAGACAAAATTAGAATTTAGTTTTTTCATGACTTAGATTCACATATTCAAAACTTTTGTTGGTCATTCATACATGGCTACTGGATACACGCCTGCATGTATTCCGCCGCCTGTTTGCTAAACCGCCACCGTCTTCCGTAACTTCCTTCTACCTCTACGGCTGGGCACAGTATCACATTAAAATATTATAAAATATCTAAATTCACTTATTATATTCTTATTTTGCGGCTTTCATGCTCACTCCTGCACTGTATAAACTTCCTAATCCTAATAACTTTTATTTACATTTATACCAAGGTTTTGTATTAAAACTGTCTTCCCTGGTATAATATGGAAAGTGATGATGATGATGATGATGAGTAGCTGGAATACCTTAGTTTTTAGTATTGGAGACGTGCTATCTTTTACAAAATATACGGGGAAAAAGACTGGTGCAAGGCATTTGAATAGCTACATAGAACTTTTAGTGAAATACACCACAGAAGTGCCATGCATGCTTCTGCTTTTTCCTGAAAGACTTATCAGTTGGGCGATTAAATGGTTTTCTCTGTTGCGTTAGCTTCACTCTAACTGCCTAACAATCCAATTCATCCGACACCTGCATGCCCTAAATTAAAAAGAATGTAACTTTTAGTTTTATTTTCCAATCAAGATGGCGATTGATGATGATGATTATCCAAGATACACAAAAGGGTTGGCCCCCATGCTGCCACTTCAAACTTGTACCTTAATTGCTCAATTATATTCCCGCACCCCATTATGTATTGATCATCCACGTGCCACACCATGCTCTTCCACTCAACTAGGGTTTACTTCCAAGTCTCTATCCCCAGCTTTTGGTTTTTATAATTCAAATTATATATACCTTTAATAATGCTTATTTTACAAATTTTTGTCCTGGTAGAAAAACAAATTGAGATATATGAATAGGTGATGATGAAGTAAGTACGTAATACTTGATGAGATATATTGCATGTAATTATTGAGAGTGGAGATTTTTCATTGCTTGCACGCTTTTAAAACTTGTTTATGAGATGAGATGAAGAAGGTATTGACTCAAGTAGTGGACTGTGGAGGAAGAAACATTGGTAGACCTAGTTCTTCTTCACCAAGTCTTTGAAAGTCATTGATTTAATACTGATAATTATTCATGAGGAAAAGACGAGGAGGAGACAGCTATATCTATGTGGTCCAGCTATCTCTCATTCCAACTTTTCTTACCTAAACTCCACTTTAATGATACATATTAGGAAAGATTCATCAAGTGTATGAGTGGTAATAAACAGTTTTATATTTTCAAAACCACAATTCAAAGCCAAGTCTCTTAGAAAATAATAAGATTATGCAGAAAAGTTTTGTGGAGTTTGTGATAAAGTAGAATAGTGTTGGGAATAGAATAGAGGGCTCAGCACCAACCTTAGCCGCCGGGAAGGGAGGGAACACTGAAACAAGGAGGTGTTGACTTGAGTGGTCCCACGCGGACATAGCTCTTGCTGTCTCCTTCGCGCGTGTTATAGTCACTTTCAAACTCCACGTGTTTCTTACCTGTTAAACCCTTTTCCCACTTTTCCAACACTCATCTTTCACATTAGTACTTGCTTAAGCACCAACTCTTCCCCCACCTTTATTTTTTCATCACTTTAACAATGCTTATTCCCAGATCTCATTTACTCTTCTTTTACTTCTATACATTTTTTTATTTCTCATATCGTAATCAAAATTCTTACAACATCTTTTGTCAACTCACTCCACTTAACTTACAACTTCTACTACGTACCATTGAATTGAAGGTGGAAAAAAACAATTTGACCCACCTAACTTACCTCTAACTTCACAATATTCAGGACATTGTCTAATAAAATATATTCCTGCGTGTGCGGGGTGTGTATTTCTGTATAAAATAAAAGTAAGTGATGTTGTTTTGAAACTAAGTTGTTTTTTTTTATTAATTTTTCTATCTTTTTTGGCAAAATTTGACAAATATCAAGCTGGCAATCCACCTCTGAATAAGATGAGTTGTATTTCTTAACCCACTTTTTGTCGATTTGTCCGCCCAATTAAGGCAATTTGAGAGTGAATTCAAAAGCAGGTTACGTCTTTTGCTTTGATCATTCGTGACAAATTTCAATGGATGATAGTAAAAAATATCTTCACTGGATATGCACGCACATATAAAAAGATTAAAGTTACTGCAAAACTTTAAACAAACCAATGAAAGAAAGGAGAATGAAATACTTATGTGGGAAGGAAAATTAAAACAAAAACTTAATTTTATACTTGCGTGTAACAAGAACTTTGATTTATAAATTCTTTCTTTAAATCTCTTGGCCATCACAGTAATTGAAAATATAGAAAATGAAAAATAAAAGCTCAAGCAAATTATAGATGTCAAGGAATGATAGCATGACCTAGCGAAGAATCACTTTCAACAATTATACATATTGGAACTTAATGGTAAAGAGAATAGCATCTAGAAGTGCACGTGGGTATGTAGCAATTATTTAGGAGATTTAAAATTTGAAAAATAGAATTATTTTTAAAAATGATAGTGTGAACGTGGAAGAAAATTCACCTTGACACAAATAAAAGTTTGATTATGGTTGAGACATAAGTTTAAAAAATAACTTTTTCATATTTTGATTGGTATATATGTCCAAGAATAATATACACAAGATAGCTAATGTATTGAATAAATCATGAGTTTTAGAATTAAAATAAAAGGTGAAGGATAAGATTTTCTCGAAGTAATACCAAATTATGGAAGAAGAAAACACGTGATCAAACATATGATCAAATTGTGAGAGGAGATAAAAGTAGAGTAACCAGAGAAGAAAGAGTTCAAATGAAAATTAAATGTTGGGCTAAGAAAGACAAACAGGCATAGTTGAAGAGAAGCTACATAAGAAGATACATTTAGAATTTTTTTTTTCAACAAAATTAATAGAATTTAATAAGAAGAACACAATATGGGTGCTCCAACCTATTTATAAAAATATCCAAAAGCATGGTCCAAAAGACTCTGTGACCGAATTTGTGACCGATTATGTGAATAATTTTGTGACCGATTCTGTGACCGATTCTGTGACTGAATCTGTGACCGATTCTGTAACTGATTTTTTCGATCACTGATTCGGTCACTAATAGTGACCAATTTTTTTGGTCACTGATTCAGTCATTGATAGTGACTGATTTTTTCAGTCACTAATTTCGGTCACTATTTAACAATTTTCTAGTAGTGAGAGGAATATCCATAAATCTAAATGAATATTATAATTATTAATATAATGGGGTTAGAGGAGGTTGTAAATCATAATTATCTATAGGAAAATAATAAGAATGAAAGAATTTGAAATGGTATGTGTTCAACAAGTTAAGAGTGAGAGCATTAGTAAGGAATTGTGCTAATGGGTATACAATGTTGTAGAAAATAAAGTGGTAAGGAGGTTCTTAGTGTTAATAGTAGGAAGGGAACATGTAATGTTTTGACAACGATAGTAAATGTGTACTCACCATGTCAATATAACAAAAAAATGTTACTATGCTAAGATATTGGTAAGTTTAGGAGCGAACAGGATAATAGGGCATGGTCTATGGTAGGGGACTTTAATGTAATTAGGAATATAAGAGAAAGAAGAGGATTAGGTGCACATAAAAGTAATAGAAGGAGATTCTTAGGTTCAATGAGCTCAACCCAAATGTGAAAGTCTTGGATCAACGAAAGGGAGAAATCACGCACTGTATAGGCCTAATTGATCAACTAAAAGTAGGATAGATAGAATATTAGTGTCTAAAGAGTGGTTGAATTTATGGCCTAATAGTAAGAAATATGCTTTGGATAGAACAATGTCTAACCACTGCACCTTGATTCTGAAGTCAAATCCATAGACCGGAGACCTAAATCGTTTAAAACTTTAGATGTGTGGCAAACGAATATAAGTTTTGAAGAATTTGTAAAAAGACAATGGAATAGGCATATAGTGAGTGGAGGGGGAATAATGGTATTAAAGGAGAAACTAAAATAGTTGAAGCAAGATCTAAAAGTATGGAATAAGAAGGTATTTGAAAATGTTGATAAAGGTAAGCATGAAATCATTAGGAAAATCAGTTTCCTTGATAAGGGGGACAACGAGAATAACTTAGATGACAAGGGAAAGAATGAAAGAAAGGAGTTGACAATTGAGTTGAATAAATTAAGCCTTAGAGAAGAAGCTCTAATGTACCAAAAAGTGATAACCAAATGGATAAAAAAGATAGATTTAAACACAAAATATTTTCGTAGGGTAATGACATGAATAAGAGTAAAGAACGTGGTGAAGGGTATATAAATTAGTAGCAAGTGGTGTGAGCAACCTTTAACAATCAAAGAGGATGTAAAGAGTATTTTAGAAATCAATTGTGTGAATCTTGTAACATAACTGTTAGGCTTAATAACATTGACTTTTCCATTATTTCGGTTGAGGATAATACAATGCTCATAGGAAAATTTTGAGAACAGGAAAAAGTTGTTTGGAATTATGAGAGCAATAAAAGTTTAGAACCAAATGAATATAATTTTAGTTTTATCAAATTATTATGGGAACTATTAAAATAGATGTTATGAATGCAGTCGATAACTTTTATGGCTACAAGAAATGACCTAGAGGTATATATACATCATCATCACACTTATACCTAAGTTTGAGAATCTGCAATGATTAGATGAACATAAACTTATTTTGTTGATAAGGTGCATGTATAAGATACTATCAAAGGTTCTATCTATCAGACTGAAAAGTGTACTATATAAAGTCATTGATCAAAAGCAATATGCTTTCATTGAGGTTAGGGGATTGATGGATAGTGTTCTAGTAGCTAATGAGATGATTGTGTCATTGTAAAAGTGGATTACGAAAAAGTGTATGATTTTGTAAATTAGAATTTCTTGTATTACATGTTAGAAAGGCTAGGATTTTGCCGAAAATGGTTGTTGGACCATGTCTAGAATCTTCAAGCATTTCGGTTCTTGTGAATGGGAGTCCGACAAATGAATCCAAACCATCAAAAGGCCTAAGACAAGTAGATCTCCTAGCTCCATTTTTATACCTTTTAGTGGCTTAAGGGCTTGCAAGAGTAGTCAGACAAGTAGGGAGAAAATCTTTAATGCAAGGAGTTAGGATAAGAAAATAACATGTGAAAGTAGACATGTTGTAATTTGTTGACACCGCCCTTTTATTTTTTTTTGCTAAGCTAGTACCCAAAATATCATGGAGTTGAAAAACATCCTTAAATGTTTTGAGATGACTTCTCATCTTAAAGTAAATTACTTAACAAGCAAGATTGAAGGGGTGGGTTTTGAGATAAGTTACATATGTATGTTGCATTGCTAATTTGTAGCATTATAAGTGTTCCTTTCACCTATCCAAGAATGGAAGTAGGCGAAAACCTCAGGAGAAGCTTGTTCTTGGAAGGAATAGTGGGTGGAATTAAGTATAAACTAACAAAATGGAGTGGAAAACATCTAACCTTTGCAGGAAAAGAAATCCTATTAAAATATGTTGTCTCTTCACTACCGTTATTTTATTTTTCATTTTACAAACTCCCTATAAAGGTGGAAAAGACATTTAAGAGAATTCAAAGAAAATTCTTATGAGGTTGGGGAATTGAAGGTGGGAAGGTAGCACAGGTGGAGTGGGAGAGGACATACAAGTATAAAGAAGAAGGAGGATTGGGATTGAAGGATATAAAACTTTTCACTCGTGGGCAAATAGAAATGGAGATTGGGAATGAAAAATCAAGATTCATTTTGGAATCTAAATATGAAAAAAGGTGGAGTTTAAACAATGATAGTGATACCAAGCACGAGTCTTTGTGGTGGAAAGATATTAGAAAAGTCTGTAGAGAGGGTCAATGGGGAAATTGGTTTGAGGAAAAAGTATGCAAAATAGGGTTTGAAATAAAGATAAGGTTTTGGGAAGATGAGACATATGTTCATATTGTTAGATCTGCTTATAAGAAACTAATGAATGAAGTCGCTTGTAACAATTGTCAAATATATGAAATGTTCTAGAAAGTTATGGTTTTACCCTCAACTTAGATCTTTACATGGAGAGTGTTGCAGAATAGAGTAGCCACGAAGGATAACTTCAGAATAACAGGGATTATGGTGGGGTGTAATTAGTGTGTATTGTATGGAGAAAGTGAGTAGTTTGTTAGCCACTTGTTCTTTAGTTGTAGAGTCATTGGAAGGGTATGAGACATGTATGATAAATGGATAAGTGAGAAAACAATACACCATAATCTAGTTAAGCACCATTTTACTCAATTTAGTCTTCCGATGTTGAATAGGGAAGAAAACACAATTTGGTGTTCTATGTGGGTGGTTGTGGTATGAAAATTTTGGAATCAAAGGAATAATATTACTTTTAGAAATGATAGAGTAGATGTTGTGGAGATTTCCACAATCTCCCAATTAAAGGCTTAGGCTTAAATAATTAGTAAACAAATAAATGTAGTGTTTCCTATTTAGACTGGTGTCTTGATCCCATTACTTGTCCAAAATCCGTAAGGGGTTAACTCAGAGTTAGATTAAACATGGAAATAAGGTTGTCAGATTAGCACTGTAAGGGTTTTGAATTGTTGGGATAATGAGAGTACATTGAATGGTACAGGGTAAATAGGAGATATAAATTATATACATAACTCTAAATGCCAACAAGTACTACAATATATGTGGCATGAAGAGTTGTGTGTGTTTGTGATGCAGGTTTACATGGTAACCAACAAAACAATATGCTGGGTGGTGTGGAGTTCTAGTATAGCAGACATCTTCAATTAAGGCGGAATAGGACTTTTCAATACCAATTACATATAGGTGGAATATGCAATATACAATCATATGGGCATCACGTAAAGAGGGAGATTAAGATGGAGAAGCATATAGAATAAAATGGATGCAACTAAAGAGAAAGATGTTGGATGAATAGATGCAACCACGAAAGAAGATCTATTGGGAAATGTTGCAGTAGTAATGTAGTAACTGCAACAACACATGCTAGCAGTTACAAATCTCCAAAGGACAACATCTTACAACGGAATAGTGGTTACACATGGGTATAATCACTACAAGAAAAAGGTTATTTAGAAACCAATTTTTAGCTACCAAATAAAATGGTTACTAATTGTGACCAAAATAATCACCAAATTAGATTTTGGTTACTAAATAACTACAAAATAGAAGTAATGATTGAATTTAGTGACCAATTAAGTCAAATAATTGGTATTTAACATTAGCTACCAAGGTTTTAGTGACCTATACCATTAGATTCTAAATTAGTTTCTAACTTAATTAGATACCAAATTAGAATCTAATGGCATAGGTCACTAAAACCTTAGTATCTAATGTTAGATATCAATTATTTGACTTGATTGGTCACTAAATTCAGTCATTACTTCTATTTTGAAGTTATTTAGCAACCAAATTTTAATTTGGTGACTATTTTGGTCACAATTAGCAACCATTTCATTAATATTGGTTTCTAAATAGCCTTTTTCTTGTAGTGAATTTAATGGCTACAAGTGATCACACCTAACATTGTAATTTTATGGTTTTTGTATAAGGTGTATTTTAAAATTGTAACTAGGATTCCTTAAGAATTTCGTGTAGAGGGTGCCATATTTATAAAAGTTGTAATTCTCTAAGGCACCTATGTGTCAAACTTTGTGTAAAAGAATTGAGACACACCTAGTGTCTCTTGTATCTATGTATGTGTTATATATATATATATATATATATATATATATTATATAACATATTGTTGTTGATAACAAAATTGTCACTAGTATAAAATTAGTCTTTTAACGTCTGAGCATAAAGACGGTTAAAAGTGAAAACGACGTTGTAAAAAATGCGGTGACATTTTTATAAATAAATAAACATTTATAACGTCGGTTGGAGAAAAACCGACATTGTGATGTGAACACCACGTCGCTTAACCAACAAAACCGACGTGGAGGAGGCAGTAAAAAATAAAAATTCAAAATTTCAAAATTTTAAATTGGTGGGTGAGCCACCACGTTGGTTATGGGCTTCTAATCGTCGTGGTGTGTACATCATGATGTTGGTTTTGGGAGTCCAACTGATGTCATGCTCACTCTGATAATTTGGTCAAAAAATTAGGTAAAATTAGGGTTCAACACAACATCGTTTAGAAGCTCAGAACCGACGTGGTGCTGCCTGTTTTAACACAACCTATGCATTTTCACTTTCACTTTTCTTCTCCCTCTATTACGCGTCGCGCGTTCTCTCCTGCACTGTTTCGGCGTCTTTTTGCTGCGTTTCGAGCTCTTTAGGTTCTCCATTCATCTTTATTTCACTCTTGGTCCTTCATTTACATTGAGAGCTTCGTTTCAATAGTGACATTTTCATTTCAAGCTCCGTTCGAGGTACCCTTCGTTTGAAGCTTTTAGTTATTCCTTTCTCCTCTAGTTTCGTTTGCTTTCACTGATTGTGGTTATTCATTGACATTTTATTTGCATTTTGTGGTTTTGGTAGTATTCGTTTGCAAGTTTTTTAGTGGTCTCGGTTGAATGCTTGGTTCGACACCCCTTACCTCTTCTTTTTGCAAGAGGTTAGCAATTTTGTAAAATTCATTAAAAATAGTTAGAAATTTATTTTTGACCCAAATTTTTTATCAGCATCTTGATTTAATATATATTTGATGGTAGAGTTCCTACATTGTATAGGTTTATCATAGATTTAGGGTTTCAAAAATTTAGGGTGAAAAAACTTCAAACAACCATAACTTTTTATAAAGAGCTCGGATTGAGACATCAAAAAATGAAAGTTGCTCGAAATAGGGTTACAAAGCCCTTGGCCAAAAGCCGAAGGTGGTTAGGCCTCCAAAAAATTCAAAATTCCATCATTTAGGGTTTCTTTTTTATTTTTTTGTTATTTTTCATCCTTTTTTTATATTTTAGCATTTGATTTCACATATCTATACTTGCTAGAAAATTCTAAATTTTTTTGTGGTGTTTTCTTGTATCAATTAGAGATTTATCAACCCATAATTAGGTTTTAAAAAAAAATGACAACACCACGCCAATTTTAGCCAAACAACCGACGTGGTGAGACAACACCATTTCGGTTTTAGCCGAACAACCGACGTGGTGGGACAACACCAAGTCGGTTTTAGCCAAACAACAGACGTGGTGTTGTCCACCATGTTGTGTTGTGTGTCATTAACGTCGGTGTCTCATTTAAACCGACGTGTGGTGGATTACATGACGTCAGTTGTTTAACCGATGTCATGTTCAACGTCAATTCGCGATCCGACGTTAAAGACCTCCCAGAACCGATGATAAGGACCTTTTTTCCACTAGTGTATTTTCATTTAGACAAAGAAGCATAAAAGGACTATAATTTTGCTAAGCACGTTCATCAGTGTTAGGTAATAGAATAAGGAGGGTAGGTGACAACACAAAAGGCTGATATATAGGTTGGAAAGTATTATATAGAGGATGCATTCAAATCTAAGGAGGATTGATCAAAGTTTAAATGAGTATGTATTTGAAAAAAAAATTAACTTGTAACAGGTTGGAGACTAAAGATTGGAATGGGAAGATAAATTGGTAAGAGGTCTGCATGAGCATGTACATAGAATAAATTGTGTGTTAATTATACCTAAGGTTTAAGGGATGGAATATATAAGGTAAAAGGGAAAGTTGTAGGATATATAATGGAAAAAAACTATGTAGTGTATCATGTCAAATAGGTACTTTGACATTGTTGGAAAATATGTTACATAACACTAGGTTGTAAATGGAGATATTGATTTTCTTGTCTTGTCTTGCAGATGAGTAATTTTTTAATGTAGAGAAATTTTGTGGAAGACCGATTCATGGAATGATTTCATACAAGGTCAACAAAATGAACATAAAAAAAAATATTTAGATCAAACCAATTCTTTGGATGATAAATTGGGAGACAACAATTATCCTTTGTAATCACACCAGAAGTGTACATGAAGTCCTTAAAAGACTTATGACAACTTAACTCTTACTAATAATAGGATGTGATTTAAAACACTGAGTCTTCTCGTGTTTGAGACTTGAGTGATGAGTTTTAATTTGTGTATTACAAAGCTGGTGTACACGATTTTGTGTTATCTATCATTAAGGAATTGGATATAAGAGGTAGGAAACACTTAAAAGATTCTATATTACTTTTTCTCTTTGCACTGTTGTGTCTTTGTACAAGGATTAAAACACTCTAAGGTTAAGTTTGTTTTTGCGAATGGATACACGCGAAAAGACCAATATCGCTGATTTGCAGTGCAAGTTCATATTTCAATAAATAATATTATTTAATTGATAACAAAATCAACTAAGATTTGCGAGAAAACATGAATTTTTATTATATTTTTTACATAATTAATTTATTAATATTTATATTTATATTATAATAAAATGAATATAATTAATAATATAATAATAATAATTAACAAAATAATATAAATTTAATAAAATTATAAAATAATTATAATAAAATATTGATAAAAATATAAAATTTAAAAAATAATAAATTTATAAAATAAAAATGAGATAATTATAAAAATAAAAATGATATTAATATTAAAAACTAAAAATAATAATAAAATCATAAATAATAATTATAACAATAAAAATGATAAAATTAAATAACATATTAATAATAATAATAAAATTAAAATTATAACAATAATCAAAATAAAAATATAAAATAATAATAATAATAACAATAATAATTTAATTTTTATTTTTATTTTAAAATAATTGATAATCTTATAATTTTATCAATTAAAAAAATAATTATTCATTAAGCATACTCATCAAATTAATTATATTTATTTTTAAATTAATTTTAATTACAATTTCAATTCTAAAATTATTTTATCAATCACACACATCACATCACTTATAAATTTTTATAAACTTTTTTCTCAATTCTCACTATTTTTCCCTTAATCCAAACAATCCAATTTTTCATATATTTTCTTCTTAAATCAACTCAAGTCTATTTTTTTAAATCTATTTCCTAATCCAAATAAAACCTAAGTATCATGTTATATTAATTATATTCTTTTCTGCTTATAAAAAAGTTATAGATGTCAAATACTAAAAAAATTAAGAAAAGGGAAAATAGAAATTTACCTTGGAAATATATATATA
>Ga0209489_104497_pt1 | contig 25603 bp, 15 predicted proteins | sample SiratrowhiteBW_FD_187527 | JGI IMG/M metagenome (GOLD analysis project Ga0209489, IMG submission 187527) | Root nodule microbial communities of legume samples collected from California, USA - Siratro white BW (SPAdes) (version 2) | ecosystem: Host-associated > Plants > Roots > Nodule | place...
ATATATATATATATATATATATATATATATATATATAACCACTATAATATCAAAAGAGTTATGATACTACAGTGAGAGACAGATCAGTTAAAAAAGGAAGAGCACGTGAAAAGATCTAGAATATTCTAAAATATACAAATAACTAACTTTGCAGGAGTAGAATGCGAAGGGAGAGAATTAATTAAGAAGGTGGAGGAACATAAAGAGGGGTAGCTTGTGAGTTTTCTCTCTCTCTCTGAGCCCTTTCATTCTCTCTGTCATTGTTGTTAACCTTCTGGTTTCCTTCTTCCTGACTATCGTCCCTTATTGCAGGTGAGTTATATTGCACTGTGTCGGAGCCAAAGTTTACTATCAGTCATTATCAGTTTATTATTGTTTACGTTCATATATGTTCATATACAACCATTATCATGCTATTTCATAGTCGATTCACTCTTTCTGCATAATTTCATATCATTTTGGTGCTTTCATTGAGAGACCCAATGGCTGACAATATACAGATGCAAACGATGCAAGCGACAATTGCCAAACTCATGGAACAGTCTGATGGGTACAATGAACAAGTTCAAAGAATCACCCAAACTCTTGCCTCCATTCAGTTTCAGATGACAGAGACCAAAGAGACACATACAGAATGACCATCGTCATCCTCAGAACTAGATATAGAACTGCAAGGGGAGACACCGCGACACTTGTCTTATAATGCATTGACAGGAATGCCTGCCCGAAGATCCATTCAGTTCTCAGGAATGGTGCATGGTCGCCAACTTTGAATTCTAATGGATGGAGGTAGCTCAGACAATTTCATCCATCCATCATTAATAAATAGATTGAACATACCGATCTATCCCACTCCACCGTTCCAGGTACAAGTAGGCAATGAAGAATTATTACAATGTGAAGGGGAAGTCAGAGACGTGCTTGTAAAAATCCAAGACAAGTTGTTATTTATCACTGCTTTTGTTCTACCAATCGCTACTGAGGAGTTGGTATTGGGTGATATATGGCTTGAGACCCTAGACACACATTTGGTGAATTATAAAGAGAAGTTCATCATTTTCTTTGACAATGGTCAGCTAATCACATTGCAAGGGGAAATCCATGGCACTCCTACGCAGGCTCAATTCCATCAGCTCAAGCGCTTTTGCATGCTACCAATGAAATTACAGCTTTATACACATTACACATGTAACAAATCGAGGAGTTTTCAGGTCCTGTACTTGAACTACCCATTGATATGGCACTTGAAATTGCATTATTATTAAATACGTTCAAGGAGATGTTTCAGATACCACATGGATTGCCACCCACCAGAACACAAGATCATTCCATTATGTTGATGCCCAATACAACACCGGTGAAAGTCAAACCATACCGATACCCACACAGCCAGAAGGCAGAAATTGAAAGGATTGTGACAAAAATGTTAGCGGAGGGGATCATTCAACCAAGCACAAGCCCGTTCTCATCATCGGTGTTGTTAGTTAAGAAAAAAGATGGCTCTTGGAGGTTTTGCACCGACTATCGAGCCTTAAACGCAGTGTCAGTCAAATACTCATTTCCCATGCCTATAGTGGACGAGCTATTGGATGAGTTATGTGGAGCTCAATAGTTTTTTCAAAATTGGACTTAAGGTCAGGATACCACCAAATACGAGTAAAACCAGAGGACTGTTACAAGACAACATTTCGCACACATCATGGGTTATATGAATGGCTAGTCATGCCATTTGGCTTAACAAATGCCCCAGCCACTTTTCAAAGTTTAATGAATTCAACTTTTGCTGTAGTTCTACAAAAATTCGTTCTGATATTTTTTGATGATATCTTGGATTATAGTCTAGACTGGCAATCACATCTCTCACATCTCATGCAAGTGTTATCCATACTGCAACCTAATACATTATATGCAAAGTTGTCAAAGTGCTCATTCAGACAACACCAGGTTGAATATTTGGGGCACATTGTTTCCAAGGAGGGAGTTCGAGTAGACACCGCTAAGGTGGAAGCTATTCAGCACTGGTCCCGACCAATGTCAGTCAAACAATTGAGGGCATTCCTTGGATTAGCCAGTTTTTATAGAAAATTTATTAAACATTTTGCATGATATCAGCACCTTTGACTGACCTATTAAAGAAAGGTGGGTTTCAATGGACACAACAAGCTACTGAGGCATTTCGAAAGTTGAAACAAACTCTATCCCAGGCCTATTTTAGCAGTACCAAATTTCTCCAAAACATTTGTATTAGAAATAGATGCATCCAGCACAAGAATAGGAGCCATTCTTAGTCAAGATGGGTATCCCATAGCATATTTTTCAAAGAAGTTATCAACAACTGCTCAACAACAGTCCGTGTACGCTTGAGAGATGCTGGCAATTACTTCTGCAGTGGCCAAGTTTCGTCATTACTTGTTGGGACAAGAGTTTATCATAAGAACTGATCATAAGAGTCTCAAAGAAATGCAGGCTCAAACAATTCAAACACCGGAGCAACAAGCTTGGCTGGCAAAATTATTGGGCTACAACTTTGTTATTGAATACAAAAAGGGATGTGAAAATCAAGGTGCTGATAGTCTCTCCCGAGCTTTAATGTCTCTTACCACTATAAATTGTGTTATTCTATCACAACTGTAAGAAGATTTACAACACTATGAGCCAAAGCATGATTTCTCTGAGTCTGAGCTTCACTCAGGAAAGTTACAGCAGAAGAATGAGTTGTGGTATTGGGAAGGTCATTTGGTGATTCCTACAACATCATCTTTAACAAAAAGGTTGCTACATTAATTTCATGATTCTGTGATTGGCAGACATAGAGGATATAAAAAAACGCTCACTAGGTTGACAACACAATTTTACTGGAAAAACATGACAAGTATGACAAAAGAATACGTGAGATCATGTGCAGTATGCCAACAAGCCAAATACAGCACACAATCACCTGCAGGCCTCTTACAACCATTACTTATCCCGTCACATATCTGGCAAGATATTTCAATGGACTTCATCACAGGTCTTCCCTTGGCTCATGGTTGCTCTGTTATTTTGGTAGTAGTCGATCGATTATCAAAGTTTGCACACTTTATTCCATTACCAGCCGATTTCACGGCACCAAAAGTTGCAGAGGCATTTCTTAAAAACGTGATCAGTGTTCATGGCATTCCCCAATCTATAGTATCTGATAGAGACAAAGTTTTTACCAGCAAATTTTGGGAACAATGTTGTGGTAAACAAGGCATTATGTTGGCCCGAAGCTCCGCGTACCATCCAGAAACAAATGTCAAACTGAGGTCCTTAATAGATGTTTGGAAATGTACTTACGATGCTTTACTCAAGAAAATCCATGAGACTGGTACAAGTTATTGTCATGGGCAACTTATAGCTATAATACTTCTTTTCATTCAGCAATTGGGATGACTTCATATAGAGCCGTATTTGGCAGGACCCTCCACCATTAATTCGCTATGAACCCCGAAGATATACCAACTCTCTAAGAACAATTGCAGCAACGAGATGTTGTCCTGGAGGCATTAAAAGAAAATTTGAACAAAGCCCACCTGCGTATGAAAGCTCGTGCCGATAGCAAAAGAAGAGAACTAGAGTTCGAAATGGGCCAATTTGTGTATGTGAAATTGCAGCCATACTGTCAAAATTCAATAGCTCTTTGAAAAAATCAGAAACTGTCAATGAGGTATTTTGGTCCTTTCAAAATTATACAAAAGATTGGTCTTGTAGCATACAAGTTGGAACTACCTCTTACTGTCAAAATACACCCAGTTTTCCATAGTACTTAAGAAATGCGAAGAAAATCCACCACTTGCACTACTGCTATCTCCACTCTTGTGGGATGAACGAGGGTATAAGTTACAACCACATGTGGTGCTCGGATATCGTATGGTGAAGATAAACAATAAATGGCAGGAACAATGTGGTGCTCGGATATCGTATGGTGAAGATAAACAATAAATGGCAGGAACAAGTCTTGATCCAGTGGTAACATATGTCTGCGGAAGAAGCTACTTGGGAACCAAGATGAAGATCCAATATCCCTATTTCGACCTTGAGGGCAAGGTCGGTTTCAGAGGTGGAGGTAATGATACTACAGTGAGAGAAAAACCAGCTGGGAAAGGAAGGGTACGTGTAAGCATCTAGAATATGCAAATAACTAACTTTGCAGGAGTGAAATGCAAAGGGAGAGAATTAATTAAGAAAGTGGAGGAACAGAAGGAGGGGTACCTTGTGAGTTTTTTCTCTCTCTCTGAGCCCTTTCATTCTCTCTGCCATTGCTAACCTTCTGGTTTCCTTCTTCTTGACTATCGTCCCTTATTGCAGGTGAGTTATATTACACTGTGCGGGAGCCAAAGTTTACTATCAGCCATTATCAGTTTGTTACTGTTTATGTTCATATATGTTCATATATTGCATTTACCTTGATATAATGATACATTGTGGATGTCATTATCATGCTATTTCATAGTTGATCCACTCTTTCTGCACAATTTCGTATCAATTTACATTTTACTAAATGTTTATGTGTTTAATTTTATATATATATATATATATATATATATATATATATATATATATATATATTTTATAACTATTTATGTCAAATTTCAATTCATTATTTCCTTATTCATTCTACTATTATATATTTTTTATTTACTTATTTCCAAATTTATTTCATAAAGTTATTAATATATATATATATATATATATATATATATATATATATATATATATATTTATATATATATATATATATATAAACTAAATCTTACAATAATAAAATATTCTAAGTCAATTTTCAGTTTACTTGTTGTACAAATCTCAAATTTATTTATATTATAATAAGCATAAATTATATAAAAAAAATAGAATAATATTACTTCAAAAGTTTATTTCTATAAATATTTTATTTGCTTTTCATCATTATTTAAAAAATGAATTTTCCAATTGGTTAATATTTTTTTTGTCATATTTGTTATACGCAATTAAAAAATTCAATTATATCAAACACTTTCCATTCATTTTTTTTTATAATTCAATCTTTCCTCTTCTTTTCCATGAAATTTTCTTATTTTACATATTTTTTAATCTATATTTCCTTAAAATATGTGTAGTTTTAAATATTTTTTTCTTCAAATATTTATTTCTTTAAATTATAATATTATACACACATTTTTTAAAAATTAATATATTTTTTACAACTCAATAAATTCAATTTTGTCACACATTTTTCATTACTTTCTTACAATTCTTTATTTTTTCATAAAACTTTCTTATTTACAAATATTTCTAATTTAAAGTTATTTAAAATATATCTATTTATAAATATTTATTTATCTAACTTTTTTTGTCTAAATAATTAAATCTTACACACTTACTAAATATAATTACTTTTTTCTTAATTTTATTTTTATTTTTTTAGAAAATTATACTTTTATTCTAATTTTTTTCCCTCAAATTATTTCAGTTTAAACTATTAATATTTTAAATCTTTTCCCTAATTATTTCTCCCCTTCCATTATTTTCAATGCAAAAAAAGAAATACAAAATCAGTTTGGAATTTGATTTTCAGAACCAAATTCTGATTGGTATTCCTACAGCCTCTACTCGATGAAAGGTCAGAATTGGACTTCTCAAATCACCGAATTCTAACTTGAAAACAATACTGTGCTATGTATAAATATTTCCTACAGTGTGGTACTGGAACAAAAAAAAACCTAAACATACTATAGAGTGAAAAGAATTATTGGATTGGAACCTCATTGTCATACCTAAGTACAAAAGGACGCATGCATTAAATTAAATAGGTATATAACTTATTCTATTTATTACGCCATTAATAACTTTATATAAATTGTAATCAATTCAATGAATTATAGCTGTATTACCACTATATGTACATCAAGTTTTATAAAAAAATAAACAATAATTAAATTATATACATACATATATTTGTATGGGTTAAAAAGTGTACATTTATTAATTTTTAATTTGTATAAACTAAATATTAAATAAATTTATATCAATATAAACTTTTGTTGACTAGATGAAAAAAGAACTTTCAATTCAATTATAGGTTTTGAAAATAAATTTTAATTCAAATCATTAAATAATGTTACAATTTATTTAAGCTACATCAATATCCTTTATTTATATATATATTTATAGGATATTTTTTTAGTTATAACTCGTACATATACATTATAAAAAAATTAGGATGTCTTTTCACATAATGTTGACCATCATTTATAATCATAGAGAGATAGCAATTACTTTATGGTGATACATCTATATGCTAATTCCTTTAAAAAGTTATAATAGGTTAATATAATTTTTCATAATATCTAATTTATTTAATTGAATTGTTTATATATAAATAATGACTTAACTACAGGAGATTTGTGGTTTGGAAATAAAAAATTTGAGCATGCGATTTAAATTATTTTAATTTATAATAAATAACGATTTGATAATAAGGAGACTTAGAATTAATTAAAAAATCAATTTAAAAATTTAATATACACTTAGTGGTTAATAATATTTCACTATAGCATTGCTTAAAAATAATTAATTATAGCTACCATGCATATTTGAAATTAAATTTAATATATAAATCGCCTTTCTAGACCTTTGGGATGTGTCTTTAGTATAAAAAGGTAATAATTATATTCATTGAAAATGATCGAATAATATGAGCTTATTGATAATAGTATAGGTCTAATGGCCTAATTAATGGCATAATAATAATCTGTTAAAGATTATTAGAACTAATCTTATATACAAGATATTTCATGCAACTAATACCTGTACGATTGATTAGATGTCCTATTAATAAGATAGGTTATATTCTAGTACTTAAATGTAATTATTATGCAAAAAATAAGATGATAAATTGATGGAATTTATCATCTAGAAAGAATAATTTCTATTTAAACTATCTTAAAGCCATTGAAAATTTCAGTTGGGAGAACAATAACAAAATATGATTTATACAAATTCAAATTTGTTAAATTTTTTATTTTTACAAGGTGTTGATAAAATAATTGGATTATCTTCATTAAAACATTTAAATGAACACTACTATTTATTTTTACATTTTTTAATATTTTATTTGGAAAGTTTACAATTTTTTGTTACTTTATAGTAAACAATAAATAAAATAGTTAATGTATAAAAAATATAAAATGCATTCAATATGTTATTATTATATATAAAAAAGAATAAAATTGGTAAGAAAATTTGGCAAATGATTTACAATTATTATTTATATGAATAATGTATTACCGCCTATAAACTTAATTATAAATATAAGGATATGTTTTGTTTTTTATATAATAAAATCATATTTCGTTTTTCTAAATTATCCTTAACTGAGAATAATGATTTTAAATATAAGAATATTTGGAAATAGTTTTGTGCACCAAATATGAACCTGTTTTTTTGCTATATCATTTTGAAAAAGCAAAGAATAGAATAATCTATACTTTGTTTAATAATATTTTAAATTCATCACTTTAGAAAAAGGAGGAAATTATATCATTACAGAATAAATAAATAAATAAATAAATAAATAAATAAATAATCAGAGAAATATTGAATTGAAGTTGAAGGCACCTAAAGAAGAAAAAGTTGATGCCACCTGAAAGTAGTAGGTAAGAGAATAATTTGCCAAAATTTGTTGTGCATGCATACGAACATTCTCCCTGATCGCGATTACAGCTTCGGATCTTACGCCACTTCTCTCTCCCAATCTCTTCGTCAGGTAACAATCCAAATCGAATCAATTCTCCATTTCATGTTCGCTTAATCGTTTGTTCCGATTCCGTTTCGCATTTTCGATTCGGTAAAATCCTTTTCGCGCTTTTCGATTCGGTAAAATCCTTTTCGCGCTTTTCGATTCGGTAATGATAGTAGATTTCATCGCTATTGGCTGAAATTGAATCGTGTGAATTTGCAGACGATATAGTGTTAGTGGCGCAATGAATTTTTTGATGCGGTCTACTACTGGCGTGTATGGAGAGCGTAATCCACCTATTCCTGCTCCGGAGTCTCGTGCTGATACGCATCAAAGGTCTGCATCTGCTGGATCTTCTTTGGAGACTCTTGTGTCTACTGATCCTTATGCACGCTACGATGCCAACATGGATTGTGCCGTCATTGATAAGCACTCCGACGTTGACGAGGAAGAAGGATGGATTACCATCCCATGCAGTATATCTTCTCTTCATCTACCATTTTCCTGCCTCTTTTCTATACTGTTGATACTTTCATTTGGTAACTGAGTTTTGGAAATGGATACAGAATTTGATGGCAATATAGTTCAAATTTGTCCTGTGTCATTTATTTACATTTTAATGTTTGCTCATCAGAGAAATGTAGGTAACAAATGTAGGTAAAAATGATACCGCCAGCTTTCACTTGTAATTTTAGGATATGTTCGGGAGTTGAGAGGTTTGGAGGAGAAGGGAAAGAGGATAAATTTGTTTATCTCTGATAAATATTCTCTAATTTGATAATTTTTAAAGTTAAAATAAAAAGATATATCAATGTAAACTTAATGTTTATTAACCTTGTATAAATAGTTCGATGTCAAATTAAAATATTTACCCTCTCCTCCAAAACACAACTCCACAACGTACCCTTCGTAAATATTTATGTGGGAGGACGCTCTACTAGATCCCCATCATTTGTGTGCTGCCAGTACTTGGTTAATGGGGTACTGAATTGATATCTAGATGGGGCAAAAGGGCAGCTGTTGATTGTATATTTAAACCATTAGGGAAGTAGAAGTTCGTCAACTGTCTCTTCTCCTCTAGGTCTAGAATCAATTTGTAAATTTTGTTTATTATATGCTTAGCACATGACCAAAATCAAAATCGTATCAAGGTTTTTGTCAGCATTCAGTTCAACGGTAGAATTAAACAGAATAATTTCTTTCAAGTCCTTCCTCTTGTATGTGATTTTATTGACCAGACTACTCTGCATGTATGATACGATATATCGATTTCATTTTGCAGAGGAACTTCCTGAAAACTGGAATTGTGCACCAGATATACTGTCTTTATGCTCTCTTGATCGTTCCTTTCTTTTCCCTGGTAATAGATTTTTTCATTCTTTAAATATTAATCTTAGTTTTGGCATGTGTAATTTGGTCAGCTGGCTTTCACAAAAAAGTTTAGCAGACCTAATTTATACCTGTAATTCAGGTGAACAAGTTCACATATTGGCATGCTTGTCTGCATGTAAGCAGGATACATCATCGCTCAAAAAGGCTGCAGCGATAAGCGAGAATGGCACAGGTCACAGCCCCAAGAAAGAACATGGAAACACTGAAAACAGAAATAATACAGTGTCTGGAGAAGGGGAACTGAGTACCAGTGGTGAAGAGCAGCTGGATGATGTTTCTGATGGTGAATCCCTTATTCAAAAAGAGGTTCTCAAAAAACAAACCTCATTGTTGTTGCAAAAGTTTGAAAATTCTCACTTCTTTGTAAGGATTTCCGCGTCAGATGATCCACTTTGGTGCAAAAGAAGCTCTTCAAAAAATTCGCCCGACACTTCTAATGCAAATAATGAAAAAGGATCAACAATCACGTGTGAAGGGTCCACACTGTCTTCTATTAGTACTGTTATTGATAGAGGAAATTTTGATTCAAATGTTTCTGGTGGAGTGGCAAGAGATTCTGTGAAGTGCCGTGCTTTACCTAATGGAGACATAGTGGTATGTGTCATAAAAGTTGGAAACTATGATTGTGCATTTAATTGATCTAATATTGTTAAGGAGAGACAGAGGTGTTTTCTGTTTGTTAATATTTGAATTTAAAGTTCCATTGTTAGATGAATTACTCTACATTCATTAAATTTGGGATCAATCAGTATGTAAGTTCTCTTCTTCTTTCCTTTTTGTAGTCTAGATTTCTCCATTATTTCAACGCATGCATGCAAGCAGTTTGGCCAATGTTTTGTTGTTTACAAAATGTGATTGGAAAATCAATGGTGAATTTGTGGTACACCATAGGAAAATAGATAGCAGACAAATTTGATTAATGGTAGTTGAGTTTATCCCCTATGGTGGGGAGGGTGCTATTTTTATTTGATCAGCAATACAAAATTTTATAAATTAAGGGCAAAAAGGGTTGCCCCAACCCGTCTACATAAAAGCATGTACAGTTCATCAATGATTGATGGCTATCCGTATATTTGTTGACCATATAATCCCCACTTTCATATTCTGGGTGCATCATGTACATAATCCTTCTTATCATAAAAGCAAAAAAACTCAAACTCTAACTGACACATTCATCGCATAGGCAATCGTTACATATGACAGTATCATCCTCTTGTGTTGTTTCTCTTTGTCATTACAACACCACTTAGCCTGCATGAGAAAATTTTCTTCCCAATTTTCTGTGCCTCCACTGCATCTTTAAATCCTTTTGGCTGCTAGTAATTGATGTATGAGACAAACTTTTAATTCTTACGACGATTGCATTTTGTATCACTGATGCTGCACACTTGTTGTTTCACACAATCACACTTTGTCCGTAGTTTAGCTATCCTTGCAGTTCCGTTCCTTTAAATGATTGTATTCCTTCAAACCCGTATGAGGGGAGGGTGCTATGATTACTGAATCTTAGTTAATTGGTATTGTTGAGAATAGCTTAAATAATAACCGAAAAGATGTATTTTAGCAGTTATAAGTTCAACAATTACATATACTTTTCTATCTATTTTAGCCGAGTCAGTTAGTTCAAATGCAGTTGAGACACCACCTATGGTTGTAATTCCGCTATTTTGTTCGTTAGTAAATGTAAAAATCAAGGCAAAGTCAATTATTGTTGGTGATCTTTAACTTGTAGTCAATTGGAAAGCACCGAAGCACATGGGGAACCCATCCTTAGATGTTAGCAATTAGGGGGTGAACCAAACACCGACATGTTAAGGGAGTATAATCAAGTATTTAAATACTCCGCTGAGCATCTCATATTATTCTATACAGGACTTAAGCATCCCGCAATACTAAGTCTCTATCAATAAGGTAAATTGATAGACAGTACCTTCTTGTTATCCATCGCAAAAACTCCTTCAGCTAAAATGAAGAATCGTGTAAACAACTATTAGACTTGTAAAGTTGTATGGATTGAATGTTGGGCAGTAAAAGGCCAACAAGATTACGAGTGAGTAAACTACAATTCGATAGAGTTGTGAATGTCATGTTAGATGAGTGGATAAACCACACAAAATAGGATTAGGAATGAATGCATTAGATAACAAGGGTAACCTAATCGCTAGATTCTTGCCCAAGGAAGTTTGGGCATATGTGGAGAAGACCTATGGAAGAAGCCCTAGTTACTAGTTAGGAGAGTACATAAAGGGTATAATCCAATCGCTATGCCGAAAACAATTGTTGGTGAAACCATTTTGAAGGAGTTAGAGGTTAATAGTTTGTCTACAGACACGATTTATGATAATAAATCATGCTGTTGTTTTATTCATGTAGCCAATCCCACCTAGTAGGAAAAAGATTTCATTGTTGTTGGTCGTTGTGTACCCTATTTTTTTTTTTTTTTTGCCATCTTATGTATGTTAGTTTCTTTTTCTTTTGGGATAAATTACTATTTTGCATGCCATATAATTTCTTTATGATATTGTTTTCATCCATACTGTGGAGGAAACAGTAAAGATATGGTTTTGAAATCAATTATTACTTATGAATACCATGCAAACTAGATGAGGATCCAAATCTGTAGTTTGGGTTAGATGCTTACTTTATCCTTATTGCCACTCAGTTTATTATAGATATAATTACGTTTAAGGCCCCTCTTTGGTACTCAGCCCGTGGTTATACTTTTACACGTTTTTCTTGTAAGTAGGTTTTTTCTTGGATAATATGTTGCTCTTACTCTAGTTGTATTTTCCTCTTCTCTGTAATGAAATTTCTTTCTTCAATAAAATAATCCATTCCAATACATTGTTTGTCCATGCTTCTATAAGACTAGAAAAGGCTTTTACAGAACTAAGACCTGCAACACTGCAGTTCAATTCACTTGTTCATCTTGTTATTGTTAGTGAAATATTGAGAATCTTTTAGTTAGATGGTAATGCTCGAGTGTATTTAGATGAGGTCGTAGAATGGGTTTATTGTATGCTCTGCTTTGATTCATTATTTAACAACAACATCTGCAATTTTATATTTTCTCTGGAGTATTTAGAGAATAACAAATTTCAATATGCATACGATACTTGGACCTACTATTGTGGAGTATATTTACTTGTGTAATTACATCATCACTGGTCTATCTATAACATATTCTTTTCTTTGTATTAAATATTAAATATCTTTCGGCAGTGTTTACCTTTCCTCTTTAATGCCTTTGAAGGCATTTGTGAACTTTTGCTAGGGAAATCGTAGTTAATCATGAAATTCTTTCTATATAACTTCTTGGCTTTTGGAGTGTTATAATATGCAAAAACCTCTTTTTAGCAAAGTTAATTATTTTAATAACTCAGATTATTGATCTAATTCAGTTTTTTATGTGGAAGGATGCAGGTTCTTTTACAGGTGAATGTTGGTGTTAATTTTCTTAGAGATCCTTGTATAGAAATTCTTCAATTTGAAAAACTTCAGGAGAGAACGTCATCTCCCGACAGCAAGGTGGATGCAGTTTATACAAATCAGGATTCATGTGCAGAGCTGTTAAATTGGATACTTCCATTGGATAACGGGAAGCCTTCTGCTTGCCCACCATCTCCTCATTTAACCTCAACTTCAGGAATTGGTAACTCCTCTCAGAGGTCCAATTTTTCTGGATCATCCAGTTCTCAAATATTCTCCTTTAGCAATTTTAGAAGTTACTCCATGTCATCATTACCCCAACCAGTGAATACTCCAGCTGCTCCTGTTAAAGCAGCTAGTTCCAAGCCAAGTTTTGACCTTGAGGATTGGGATCAAATCTCATCTCAGAAATATTTTTGGAAAAAAATGGGGGTTGAAGGACTTCTATCTTTTCGAGGTGTTTCATTGGAAAGAAATAGATTTTATGTTTCTTGTGGATTAGAAGGCCTACATACACCAGGAAGAAGGTGGAGAAGGAAACTTGAAATAATACAGCCGTTAGACATTCATTCTTTTGCTGCTGATGTCAATTCAGATGATCTTCTTTGTGTTCAGATAAAGGTTTGAACTACGATGTCATCCATCCAATTCTTTAACAATTTTTTGTGTGTGTTGTGTTGTGAACATTCTATCCTAATTTCTTAATTTGTCACATGAAAATACATGAGTAGTTTTATATATCTCTAGCACGCTATCACCCAAGACCCCTTAGAGCTTGAGCATGGAGAAAATATCTTATGATGAAATTATACTTAATTTTATCAAAAGAATGGGGCTAAGAAAAAGGATTGAACTCTAGACTACTTGATACTTGAGACTTTGATACCATGTAATGAATCCTCTGTACTAAAAGCTTAAGCTGTTTGGTCAAAACATGAATGGTTTCATTTTTTATATTATATTTCTAACATATTGTATCTTATGTTTTCATGCTTGTCTTTTATCCATTTCTACCGTTTTTTTTTTTTCAGTTCTGCTTTTATTAATAGTTCTTTACCTGTTCCCCAGAATGTTGCTCCTACACATACTCCAGATATTCTGATATTTATAGATACCATTACTATTGTTTTTGAGGAGCTTACACAGAATGGATCACTGTCGTCGTTGCCGATTTCATGTGTTGAAGCTGGAAATGATCATTCTTTACCAAATCTAGTGCTCAGGTTATTTTACTGAATCAATATTTTAATGTTGTTTATAACTCTATCATTACTGCTCTGATGTCTTGGCTGATCTTAATATATGGTTTTCAAATTAAATATGCTTGTGTAGATATGGACAACTCCACCCCCAAACACTTAAAACAAACCTGTCAAACGGGGGAAGGGGCTTCAAAAATCAATATGCACTTCAGAAAGTACTAACTAGAGTTCCCAAACAGTTTGACTTCTAGAATCTGTACCATTAACCTAGATTCAAAAGATAAATTAATGGCTGCGGAGAGAATAATAGGGCATGCATCGTGTTATAATGGATATCTCATCCGTTCAATGATTTTACACTCTTGGCTTGTGCTTTGTGAAACTAAATATCCTACTCTATATTATAACATTGGTGATACATGGACATCTCTTATAAATATTACAATTAGTTTACAACTACTTATATAATTGACTCTAAATGATATAATTACAAAATTATTTTTCAGCACTAGATACTATGTTTAATAAAAGACGGGTAGTAGTATGCCGATGGTTTACAAAATATCTTTCTGATATTATAATAGTTGTTAGTATTGTTTAGATTACTTTACCTGGTGTAGCACGAATAAAAAGCTATTTAGACACCAATTTTAATTATCAAATACAATAGTTGTTAATTATGATTAAAATAATAGTTGAATTTAATCATTAATTAAGTCAAGATAATTGATATATAATATTAGTTATCACAGTTTTAGTCAGTTATACCATTAGATTTTAAATTTTACCAAAACATACTACTAATGTTCATCAAGGCCAGTGACAAGACATAGGGAAAAAATGTCAGTTTTAATCACTTATACCATTAGATTTTAAATTTTACCAAAAAACATACTAACAATGTTCATCAAGGCCTGTAACAAGGCATAGGGAGAAAATGTTAATTTTAATCATTTATATCATTAGATTTTAAATTTTACCAAAACATACTAACAATGTTTATCAATGTTCATCAAGGCCTGTAACAAGACACAGGGAGAAAATGTCACCAGATAGAAGGACACGAAAGACACTAAGAATTGTAATAATGAAGAATTTCAATTACATAAAAGACCGTGATAAAGAAAATAGGGTCGAACACACAAAAAGGAAACACAAAAAAGAGACTTTACTTTATTATTATTAAAACTTGAAGGTATTTTGAATTTTATTAATGCTATATAATGCAATTCACAATTTTGTATGGTGTAGGAAGCAAGTGCTTCTTTCATTTGGTACCATCCCCATTCTCTGCCCTACTCAAGGCTTTTTGTGGATTTTGGGCTTCACTAGATTTTAAAGTCAATTTGTAGGAGTTTCTTTCTACACTCCCATCCTTTCCTTCTTTCTACATTCTTATAAATGTTAAAATTTTAGTTCATCTTTTCAAATACCAAAAGCATGACACCTCCCGTATGTCGTAGGAAAATTTGTAAACATCATCCTCACATTCAAATTTCATCCTTAGTATGTCTTCATTCATATAACTTTTATACGCACACTTATATCTGTTATACATATCATTATCTTCCTCCACATATGAATCACTTTCGTATTTAGAATCACCAATGCTTCCCTTCTTACTCACACTACTAACTTTGTCATCTTCAACCAAATTTACAAATGACTCCTCATTACAGTGCTCCATCTTCATCGCCCCATACATATGTAACATAAAATAGCTAACAATCATCTATTACATATCACATACGCTCCACATATAATTACACAAAAAAAAAATTAAAATAATACCTCCGAATAATTCGAAATCAGTCACAACCCAGTATTCAACTACAACACTTGCTCTTTCAATTCATATCACACCCAACGCTTTACTTCATCACACTTCAGTCAACGACTACGTCTCATTCAGTTTCATTAACGATCATGGACTACGCACCATTCCACTTCTCCATTTTGCCTCGTGGTAAAACTGGAGAAAAGACATTCACTCATACTTGCTTTCCTTAACTAATGTATTTCCAAGCAAGACAAGCAACGCTGCCATTTCTCACATGTCTTCTGTACGTCAAATATATTGTTCTTTCCGTACGTCAAATTTAATACTCTGGCAGAAATTCGTACTTCACATTTAATGCGCACATGCCTTCGGTTTTTCGGTTTTTCAACATCTATTATGTATCCACGTTGCACAATGACATGTAAAGTTACTACACGTGGCATTGCTAGCTCGTGCCACGTAAAGAGCGCACCGAAACATGTTTTAAAGGAGGGGCACCTTAGGAAAAGCCATAATGTTTTTGAGACTTAGATATGATGTTGCATTTTTTATTTACTTGCTAATAATGAAGTGTACAACAGTGTGTAAATAATCCAAAAATTACCTTGGAGAATAATGTATGTCTTTGTTAATGAGAAAAAATAATACATCAGCATGTAGACAAGGTGAAGCATGATTCATGAACACTTGATTTTGTTGTTTTTGAAATCAATCTTTTAGTTCTTTTTAAAATTTTAATTAGATATAGTAATCTTCTTCATCTTACTATAAGTTTCTAATTACAGGAGAGGTGAAGAGCATTCTTTTATTCTAAAACCAGCAACTTCTACATGGAAGGGTCCCAAGCTTCCGGATAATAGAAGTTCTCACTGGTCAAAGTTGCAGCTTAGAAATAAAACATCAAAAATAAGTCTCGACAGACAAAAGCCTGCTTTAATTAATGATCAGTATTCAATTTTGGTGTCATGTCGTTGCAACTATACAGGTAGGCTTTTCAGCGACCTCGGTTTGCTGTTGTGCTATCCTATGAATTAAGGTGTTAATTAGTTTTTGTTTGCTTAATCTAGCGTCAAGATTGTTCTTTAAGCAGCCAACCAGTTGGCGACCACGTAACTCAAGGGATATTATGATCTCTATTGTGTCAGAGATGTCAAGACCGTCTCCTGCTTATAAGAAAACTTGCCAACTTCCCTTACAGGTATATGGTTAATAATTTTCCAACTCGATTTGTGCTTTTTCTGTGAGCTCATTCATTTTTGTTTGATTATTTTCCTTCAGAAATTATCTGTGTAAACTTTTAAAATGCCATTATACTCAATCACAATTAATTTATTATTTGATTTAATTTGGTCAGATCTTAACTCTTGAAGCTTCAAATTTGACCTCTGAGGATCTAACTTTGACAGTGCTTGCTCCGGCCTCATTTGCTTCAACAGCCTTCCCGAATTCACTGTCGACTCCAATAAGTCCTTTTATAGGTTTCTCAGACTTTTTAGAAAGAGTAAATGACGAAAGAGGAATTGGTGCCGCCGAGGGGCAAAGTTTCACTTCTGTTGTTAAAGATAATGATGAGAAACAAAGTTATAATGACAAAGCTCAGACTGTTTCTGCAAGTGATGGTGTCATTCCTAGTGCCGGTCTTAGTTGTACACATCTATGGTTTCAGAGTAGAGTTCCACTAGGGTAATGTATCAAATCTTTCCGTCTGTCTCTTTTTTCTGTAAATTGTGTGTTTAGACTTGTACTAATTGATTTGAAGCCCTGTTTGGACCACATCAGATGTATTCCTTCTCAATCCAATGCCACTATCAAGCTTGAACTACTTCCATTGACTGATGGCATAATTGTTCTGGACACTTTGCGAATTGATGTCAAGGAAAAAGGTATATATTTGCTGTACTTTTGGACCATATTTTTCCTCTTAATTTCATGTTTGAGCTTCTATGTAAAGAAATATTTGGTTAATACAAATTAACAGGAAGATGAACTGGTGGTTAAAGATCCGTTACTTGTAAATTGTCATGGTCATTTTGAAGTCTCACCCATCTGCATAACAATAAAGGTTTTTTGTTAGATTCCTTAGCCGACATTCTGTAACAATTGCCATTTAATCCATTTTATAGTATTAGTTTTGGTGCCTAAGTTTAATCATTTATTTCACCAGAAAAGAGAAGTGAATATTATAGAGTGTCTTTCAATACACGCACTAATCCCTATTTATAAGCCAAACGGGATGGGATAGGGGAAAACTCACCCTTGACTAGAAAGGGTGGTGTCAAAGGATAATTTTCCATTTATTTACATGAGAAGAGCATATGTTCTTACAAAACACACACAAGTGAAAAGTATGTAAACAAAGAACATTGGTTTATTTTACATTCCGTTTTATTTATCATTGGAAATAGTTTTTTCTTTGCAAAAATAGTCAACGGCCAATCATGATGCAAAATGCCAAAACGATACAACTCAAGTTCTCACTGAGATACATTCGGGTGTAACAGGTGTAACCTATATTCCTGAGTGCTCTTTAAAGATATATTCAACTTCCAGTATTTCCTAGGGAGTAATGTAGATTGGGCGTATAGCTGGTTGCATTTTACTCGGTTGCAGTAGAAACAAAAACGGAAGATTGGCATACTTAATTTTGCAACGTACTCTTAATGGCACAAAATGGGTAATTTGCTTGGACTTCAAATTGATCTTGCGACTTACTGTCAGTATCTCAAATGTCCTTCTGTTAGTTGAAAATTGAGATGAAGTTGGGATGTCAGTTTATGTTAAATATAGTTTACTCTTTTGTGTTGTAAACCACGAGCTTAAATAGAAGCTTGTTACATCTCTCTTTTAGGAGAAGAATGTAATCTCTATTTCTATTTATATGTATTCTTGTGACAACTCTTCAGAGTGAAAAGAAGGCAGCGCGTCGTGATATATTTGGTCAGACAGCTGCAACTGAGTGCAGTGTCCACTGATCAGCTTACTTTGCAGATTTTTACAGTATGTCTTGATGGAGGGAAAGAGAAAGAAAGAGTGTTTGATTCTTTAAATTTCATTTCGTGTAAAATTTCTTCTTATTTGATATGTTTTTCTTAACTGTGAACTTCCAATTATTTAATGCTTAATCGTACTTAGGGTGAAACTACATGGAACTGAAGTAGGCTCCAGCAATGATGATGAGTCTGTTATTTGTGATTCAGGCCTCCTTGGGTTTGAAAAATTCGTTTTTCTTGTTTTTAAGCTAAAGGGTGACGAGGCTTTGGATAAAGGGTAGAGTAAAGTGAAAAAAAGAAAGAAAGTGACTGGACGGTAAAAGAAAACTTGATTGTAAATTTGATTAATTTGATAGAATATATTTAGAAAATGATTTTTAAAAACTAATATAATATAAAAATAAATATTTAAAAATGCATATTAAATCAAATTAAAATTAAAATACAAAATTATTATAAAAGTTCAATAAATAAAAATTATATTTCATAAGAAAAGTATATTAAAATAAATTATCAAATATTTTGAATTATATTTTGATATTATTATTTTAATTATTTAATTATTTTAATATAACATATTTTAAATTTATTTTATTAATGATTTAATATTTATATTTTAATTATTCGTGTTATTATAGTAATAAAACATAGTTATAAATATTTAATAATTATATATTACATATCAATTTAAAAAGTATATAATAAAATTAATTTAAAATCTTAGTAATTTAATTTATGTTTTCTTATAAAATTAATTATTAAACACTAAAATAATTTATTTTATAAAATATTAAATTCAAATTATTTTATTTATTATTATAATATTTATTTTAATTATTTATTATATTAAAATTTAAATTAAATATTTTATTATAATTATTTAACATAATAGATTATATTCAAAGATATAATCAATTATAGTTTAGGCTCGGTTATTTCTTTTATGATAATCGTTCATGGGTTGTTTTTAAAACTTTTTTCTAAAGAAAAGTTAAAAGAAATGTGTTTTGTTCTTTGTACTTTTAGACTTTAATTTTTAAACTTGCTCCGCCTGCACAAACCCATGTTTCTAACACCAATTTTGTTGTGTTAGAAGAAGCAAATGATTAAAAGAGCAGTAGTAAAAGAACAATGATTAAGTGTTACTTTCTTCTAATCCTAATTACTTGGTCTGATTTGATGGTGCAGTGGTGTAGGAACCATGGAGAATGTAAAATTTGTGTAATTACTGTGCGGAATCAGTAAAATCCACCACTCTATTCTACAGATTTCAAAGCTTTTTAGCAATAACATAGCTCAATTGTAGGTTTTAACCATTCAACTTCACTTGTGTTGGTAATTCAGCCGTCAGCCAAATCTAATTGATTTTCTTTATCAAATTATCAAGTACATGTAAAATATGCCGAGCCAAGAGTAAATTTAAGAGAATGAAAAAGAAAAAAAAAAAGAGAGAGAATGGAAAATGTGGTAGTTTGAATTAAGAGAAAAAAAGATAAAAAGTAAAAATAAGTAATAGAAAAATTTATTAGTGATTTGATTAAAGTGATAAATTAAAATTAGATTTTTAATTCATATATCGGTAAAATTATTATTTGATCTTTGTGTTAAAAATAAATTTAGAATAATAATGATAATCTTTAGTATCAATATAATTTGAAGGTGGCATAAATTAACAAGAGGAAACTTCTACTAGAACCATTTCAGACCAAGCTTTTTATCTCAGAAACACGCCTCAGAGTCTTTGATAAGATTGCATTTACTACCAAATTAATACTACTAGCTTTCAGATCCTTTGTGCATTGCTTCAATCAATGCTAAAGTAAATCTTATTATTCAAACTCGGTTTAAAGTTATTAATGCTGACATTCGAAGTCCATATAAGGCTATTAACTAATAAGCATCGACAATTTTTTTTATAAACCAAACCAAATTCATCCTATAATTTAAGATAATTTAAGAAATGAACCTATAACTAATCTTGAATTAACATAAAAGACGTCAATCAATATCATTTCTATAAAATATATATTATAATTTTTCAAATTCATAATTTCTAGTTTATAACATATTTTTGAGCTAATACTATATTTCATAGGGGTGGTTTTACATAAGATTTACTAATTGATAAATCTGATTAGTCTACGTAAATACAGGTTTAGGAGCCAACTTGCATAAATATTTAAAAAAAATCAACAAAGTCATTTTTTTTAATCCTTTTAATCTTAAATTTGAATATTTTATAAAATGATTTACTATAAAGTATAAAAATTATAAGAAAAACTTAAAGATTAATTATTTGTTATTTATTACAAGTAAATGAAGAAATATATCATAATATATATATATATATATATATATATATATATATATATATATATATAAATAAATAAAAAAATATATATAAATATATATATATATATATATATATATATATATATATATATATATTAAAGTAAACCATGAAATAAAATTTAAATTTATACATGTACGTATATAATATTGATGAAATAATGAATAAAAATATATTTAGTTATATTTAATACAGAAATAATATTACACAACAATGAAATATTTTAAAAAATTAATGTGTTATTCCTAAAGTCCATATCGAAGACAAATTATATATGGAACGAACCTCTACAGACTGACAAGCTTAAATGTTCCATGAAATACAATATCACATTACATAATACATTCTCATCAATATATTATTATTATCGTCATTGTAATTACTACTTTCCTTATTACAACTACAACTATTATCTCATACTCATTATACACCAAACATTAAATATATTTAAATTTTTGTGAATATTTTAATGTATTTAAATTTTTTACATTATGTTTTAAAAGTCTCACTATCATACTTTATATTTTAAAAAAAAATTCTTTAATTCATTTTTAACTAAGGCATTGTATAAATTAATAGAATTAGTTGATGTCTTTATTTACTAGATTCGTATAATGTTTGCACGAGTCCTTCACAATAAAGTCATGTTATGCTAACATGTAAGTAAATTCTTAAAATTTGTGCTTTTTATATGATAATATGTAAGTAAATTCTTAAAATTTGTCCATTTTAGTAATTAGATTGAAATTCTTATTTAAAGCCTTAAGTGTATAGATATTCTTAATTGGATAAAGTAAAAAGATATATAGATATACATAGAAAATGTGAGAAGGAAAAGGTGTATTTTAGCATATCAAAGAGAAAAAGTAATTCATGTCCAAAAAGATACATATATAAAATATACTAGTATAAAAGTAAATAAGATAATTGAGTAATTAGATATAAAATATACTAGTATAAAAGTAAATAAGATAATTGAGTAACTAGTATTGAGATTGAGATTGATATCTATTTATAAATTTTTAGGTCTAAACTAAAATATTTTAAAAGATATTTAAAATAAATAAAATATATGTTTATTTATATTGGACGAGAGTTTGCATCACATCCAATTGAGTCTTTTACAATTCATAATCTATCATGATTTTGTATTTAAAAAACGTTTAAAAAAATTATAAAAATATATATATTTAAATTATCTTTGATATATATCAAAGTAAACCATGAAATAAAATTTAAATTTAGACATGTAAGTATATAATATTGATGAAATAATGAATAAAAATATATTTAATTATATTTAATACAAAAATAATACTACACAACAATGAAATATTTTAAAAAATTAATGTGTCAATCCTAAATTTTAAAGTCCATGGCAGATTATATATGGAACGAACCTCTACAGCCTGACAAGCTTAAATGTTCAATTTGTCTTAAAGTGAAATACAAGATCACGATACATGATACATTCTTATCAATATATTATTATAATCGTCATCATTATCACTACTATCGTTATTACCAATAGAACTATTATCTTATACTTATTATACACTAAACATTAAATATATTTTTGTGAATATTTTAATATTTTTAAATTTTTGTACATTAAGTTTTAAAAGTCTCACTATCATACTTTATATTTCTTAAAAAAAAATCTTTAATTCATTTTTAACTAAGACATTGTATAAATTAACAGAATTAGTTGATGTCTTTATTTACTAAATTTGTATAATGTTTAAACGACTCATTCACAATAAAGTTATATTAAGCTAACATGTAAGTAAATTTTTAAAATTTACCCATTTTAATAATTAGATTGAAAAACTGTACCATTCTTATTAAAAGCCTTAAATGTATAGATATTCTTAATTGGATAAGATAAAAAGATATATAAATATACATATAGAAAATGTGAGAAGGAAAGGGTGTATTTTAGTATATAAAAAAAAGTAATTCAATCAAAAGGAAAGTATTTTTACATATATAAAAACAAATATAAAATATACTAATATAAAAGTAAATAAGATAATTGAGTAACTAGTAGATTGATATGTATTTATAGATTTTTAAATTTAAACTAAAATATTTCAAAAGATATTTAAAATAAATAAAATATATATTTATATTGAATTAGAGTTTGTATCACATCCAATTGAGTTTTTTACAACTCATAATCTATCATGATTTTGTATTTAAAAAACGTTTAAAAAAATTAAAAAAATCTATATATTTAAATTATCTTTGATATTTAGGATTTAGTGTTTAAAACTATCATAATAGTTTGCAATCTTACCATGCTAAGAAATGTGTCACAAAATTTATATGCCAAAAGAACAAGTGTATCTCATTACTACTAGTGTCATAGCTGATATTTGGAGGGCTGCAACGAAACAAAGAAACTATTGATTCTTTTTCCTATTATAACTGCAATGAGTTAGTCAATCCCGAGAGAGATATTCCAATGCATGTGTAAGTTTCGTCAATTGATTATTTCCTTTATCATAATGTGTTTTCCAGATTAACAGAGTCAGAAATTAGCGAAAAATTAAATTTTAGATTGGCTAGGAAATACATTAGAATCAAACTTAAGACTTCAGTTATGGTGGGTGATTATTATCATATGAACTTGAGATTAGATATTAATCCCATTTACTCTCTGGTCACAATTGAATTTCAAATATATGCTTAAAAGGTAAGTTACTTTTATTTGAGGTGCTGTTTAATTCTGACTTTTCTTATCTATTATAAAACCTAAGTGCATGCTGATATTTTTACCATTTTACCACTTGTCTTGATACTCTTTTTTTTCTTTTTAATATTTCGTTTTGGCTTCCGATTAGCTGAAAGTAAATCAATTACTGACACAGTAGAGACCAACAAAAAGCTCCAGCAGTCTGTTCTACAAGTAATGCATGAAGCAATTAATCCACTTCCAAACTTGAACAAAAGCTTAAAATTGCTTTCCAAATTACGAAATTTTTTTCTTTCAATGTTCATAGTTTATAAAATTCACAATTTTCAATAAACCATAAACTATTAATCAAATATCATAAACATATAAGTGAAGAGTAAATTAGTTTCCCTTAATTTAAGGGTTTCTTTTACTATAAGATTTAGAGTTTTAGAAGAAGAGAAGAAAAGTGTCCAAAGAATCCATTGATAACCTAAAAGCAAACCCTAATCTCAAAACACCTAAAATCTAGCCCTATACTTGAAACCCCTTTTTACCCAACAAACACATACATGTAGTTCTTTGGAGGAATAGAAAAAGAAATTTACTCACAAGATTTCAAGATTATAGTGCTTTCGACATTACTATTTGCACACCTTCATTTGCTAAGCTCAACTCCAACTCTATCTATTCTCAAAGAGTCCAAAACTATTTCCACTGCTCAAACCCAAAATACGATTTTTTGTCTGTTTCCATTTTCAGCCCAAGAAATCAAGACAAAATCTTATTTAGTATTTACATCACTCCTTCGAACACATGCCTTATAAAATATACTATTAAATACATTAAGCTTTAAACACAAATTTGAATTAAATATAATTTATAAATTATTTCATACATTTATTTATCACGTATAGCAGAGTTCTTACAATTACAGTAAATTCATCCTTTAGTTTGAAATATATATTAATATCTAAAATAGCCAAATATATATATATAATAAATAGCATTAAAATTAAAATTTTCTATTAATAATAATTAGGAATATGAATTAATTAGATTCAATGACTATATTAACTAGCTATTATAATTTTTTTTCAACTCTCTTTTACTATAACTAAAACACACACACACATGTATAGATTTATTATTTGTCATATATTCTCAACTATTAATTTAGAATAAAATTTTATAATAAATAAAATAATACTAATTAATATTAAATTATAAAAAACATATGTAATTTTCACATTTAAATATAAATAACAATATATCTACCATTTAACTTTTTATTAAATATAAATAATACCATTAAATTAAACTTTTGGATAACTATCAGAAAGTTGAGATGTAAATATAAGCTGTTATATATTCGTTAAATCTCATATAATTAAATTTTAAAATAGTTACAATGAAAGTATATATATATATATATATATATATTAAAATAAAGTAATATCTTTTGTTAAAAATGTATCTTTTTCTAGATGTGTAGACTTTTTAATAAAAACAAATTGTAATATATTTTTATATTAAAATAACTATTAAATATATATTAATGAAAAGGAGAAAGAAGAGAATAGAAAATTATTATATTATAACACATTCCATAAGAAATATTAATGATTCATTAAGAAAAAATTAGGTGTAGATCTATCACCTAATTAACCCAAACAATTAATTTAAAATAAAATGAAAGACACGATAGTAAGTAATTGGATTAATTGAATTTATATATATAATATAAAAAAAAAGTATAGATAAATATATTAGTATTATATTTAATGTTTATAAATTAAATTATACACATAATAATTTTATTGTTTAATTTTTATTTCTAATTATTAATTTCAATAACAATTATATAATAATAAACACATACTTGTTATTAAAGTCATAAAATTAACATTAAATATCAAAATAATTTATAAATAATATTAATTTCATCATTTTAATTCATTATTAAATCAATTTAGAAATATTAAATTTAATTTTATCCTATAATTGTCTATATCGCATGCGCCTCCATATATATATATATA
>Ga0209489_104498_pt1 | contig 25582 bp, 11 predicted proteins | sample SiratrowhiteBW_FD_187527 | JGI IMG/M metagenome (GOLD analysis project Ga0209489, IMG submission 187527) | Root nodule microbial communities of legume samples collected from California, USA - Siratro white BW (SPAdes) (version 2) | ecosystem: Host-associated > Plants > Roots > Nodule | place...
TAAAAAAAAAAAAAAAGTGTGAGATAATGGCTTTTCAAGTAGGTTGAATCAAGTGAATATATAAACACTTATATTCAAACATGATCATTCCATATTATGACATAAAGGATTGTTAGTGTATTGAAAATTTTATAAACTATTGACAATTAACAACATACATATGATAGAAAAATTATTTATTTATCTTATTTTGTTAATTTTGAAACATTTCACGTAAATTCTTTTTCATCAACAAACATTAAACGAACAAATAATAAATTATAGAACTTTCTCACACTAACTTGTAATGGTTATATGAGTATTTTTTTTTTAACTCAAAAAAAATATTTCATTTTGTTTTTTGATGATTTTAGAATTCTTTAACAAACAAAAACTTTAATTTTTAATGTTTTAAATTCAACATATTTCTTTTTTTGAATAATTTCTATATAACGGCTTTATGCCAAGATGAGTTATTAAAGAAAATTCACTATGTCTTTCAAATATAAGTATTATTCATTACTTGATTGTTATATACATAAATAAAACTAAGTTTTTGAGAGAAAAATAAGAGAATTATCAAGACATAAAATATTTAATTATAAGAGGTATCAATTGAAACTTAGATATGAGTGAAGCATATTACAAAAACACTTCAATATTTTATAATCAATATGCTAATGTTATTATTACAATATTTAACAAATCCAAATTGTATAATAAAGTTAAAATGTTAGATCATGTTTCATGTAGTGATATTAAATTTTATGATAATACATATTGTGATTGTGATAGAAAAATAACTAACTTCAAAAAAAAAAATTATTGTTTAAAAAATAAGTTATAAAGGATTATGATAGTCAAACCATTGAATCTAATTCTCTAATGTTAAAACTAAGTCTTTAGAAAAGTGTAACTTTTATCATTAATGAACCTTCTAGTTTTGAAGAAACTTTAACACAAATAAAATATAATAAAGTAATGAACAATTTGATATGATTAACAAAAATAGTACTTGGAAACTCATTTCAAAGTTCAATAACAAACATATGATCAGGTTCAACTTAGAACTAAGTTACATCCTTTACGATTAGACTTTTATTTTTTTTAAAAAAAAATGTTCTCAAATGGATGGAATTGATTATAATAATATTTTTATGCCTATTTTTAAGAGTAAAACAATTAATTTAATTTTTGTTTATCAATTCAATATGGATAAAAATCTTTCAGTTGGATGTTTAATCTAATTTATTAAACGGTGATTTGGAGAAAAGGAAGTTATATATTTAATAACATGTTGACTTTATTGTTATAGGCTAATTAAATATTTTTTCGCTTCACGAAGTTTTATATGCGCTAAAACAAAATTTCAAGACTCTGAATTAATAAAATTGATCACATTATTGCAAAATCATTTTAGAAACAGTCAAAAGTAATATATTTTTTCTATTGAAAAAATTTAGCATTGGGAAGAAAATTGGTGTTTCATTTAATGTGGATGGTTTGTTGGTTATTAGTGGTGATGCTAATGAAATTGGAAACAAGAAGAATAGTTGCAAGTGTATAAAATGATAAATCTTGGAGTGATTATATATTTTTTTTAAAAGGAAATACTTTAGCTTGAAGATAGAATCTTTCTCTCACGGAGAAAGTGTGCCAATGATTTGCTAAAGGAAAATAATCATGTTTCAACTCCTCTTGCTATAACTGAAAAAGGCTCTCCTAGATTGTTGGTGATGGAAAACCTCATGCAATTTAATACATAAGTTTGGCTAGTTTTTGTCTGCAACTAGACTAAATTTATCATTCTCTCTTAGTCTGCTTTCAAGGTTCATACAGTTACCAAGTTTTACACACTTTGGCATAGACAAAAGGGTGTTGAGAAATTTAAAAGATATACATATTTTACTAATTGGTAGCATAAAAGATATGAAAAGCTCAAAGGTTATGTTATATTATAATTGGGATCGTTTTACTGATTATTCAAATACTACAATTGGATATGTTTTTTCACTAGTGCTCTCATGAAGTTCCAAGAAACAATATTTAGTTTTTCATTCCTCAATTGAAGCATAATATATTGCTATAAGAACTACTTTAAATCAAAATCTATGGATAAAAAGTGAATCTTGGAGGAAGCTATTAATATGGTGTGACAACAATTCAATAAATAGAGATGTTCAATTAAGTTTAAAGAATAAATTGTTGGCATTTAAAGTAAAACACTTTTATATACCAAGTTTAATGAGCTAAGAAACAAGTCGTGAAACAATTATTTTTTTAATTTTTTTTTCATTAAGTGTTTACTTATTTTAGTAAGTTTGTTTGTATTAATACTAACATTTAATTATGCATTTGATCTAAGTTTAGAAAAAAAATATATTAATAATATAATGAGTAATAATCTTTTATTGATAGGTATGATGAATAAAATGTGAAGAAGTATATGAATGTGTATAATATGAAAATTATTATATTTCTCTTCCATGCTACACTGAAACAATAAAGTTATATATGAATTTTTTTTTTCTAAGATTAACAAAACTAATTTGAGGAACATAACACTTAGGTCTAAGATTTAGGTTAATCAATAGAAGAGTTATGGTTAATTAGAAGTTTATCAAGAGAAGGTCGGTCTATCAAAATGTCAATATAACCTAGAGAATTTTTATCTACCAAATCCAATAAAGGATTATAGTTCTATTGGAGGAACAACATGTTCACTATTATCCATTTCTTGAAAAGACATATTAAGGTTGTTAGAAATAACTTCGGGACTAGGTTATATATGTAAATCTTTGTCACAAAGGTTGTTAGAGATGACTTTTGGACTAGGTTATACCTGAAAATCTTTATTCTATATATGATGAACAATGTTTTTCTCATTCAAGACAATAACAGATTTAATATCTATCTTTGGGAAGAAACTTTTTACTATGTATGGATTCTTTAGGAAGAACTTTGATTAATATGATTGGCATTGAGAGAGTGATCTATTATCTTACATTTAGAAAAAAAAATACAAAATACTTTCATACTCAATACCCACAAAAGGACAAAATGTTTTTTATTGACTAAGATCTTTTTAGGAAGAAAAGTAAGCATATCTAAGATCTATGAATATTCCAACCTATAAACCTCTCATAACACTTTTGGTCCATTCATCCAAACAAAAGGAGTACATACTTTTGCATGCAATGAATAAGATATTTCGAAATCTCCTATACTTTGAGGGAAATACTTTAAAGGAAAATAATGAATCCTGATATAATATTAAGTCTTAGTTTTCTTTTCTAAGAAAAAGAAAATTCATTAAAAAAATACAAGGATTACAATATGTAACAAATTACAAAAGATAAAGAAGTAATAATATAAGAGCAAAGACATCTGACCTCACCCATCAAATATAAGATATGAAAAATTCTATCAATACTTATAACTTAAGAATACTAAATAAACTCCTTAGTGGTAAATTAGATTCTTACAAACATAATTAGTAGGCAAAATATGTTATAGTGGTACAACATAGGCTGGTCTCTAAGACTTAGTGGAAAGGGGTAGTATTTTGGAGTTACAAGCTAAGTTATAAGTATGATATCTTTGTATCAGTTTGAACTTGGGATTATGCATAAGCATGGGTTTGCTATGTGTAGGTTTTATACTTTTTCTTTCTATAGAAAATTAGTTCTTATGTATAAGTAATATATATTATCCAAATTAGGAGTGTGTAATCAACCTCTGACAAATCCAATTAACTAGGCAACTAATTAAAGTATAGGACTTACCGAGCACATGGCATCAATGCTTACATCTCCAGCTTTCACATCTTCCATGGTTACCAGCAGGACATTTCCTTTGGCGAATCTACTCACAACAATTTCTAGTCTATCAGAATACTGAATGTAAATGTTTCTGCCATGAAGTTGAACAGGATCTGAAGACGAAGCGTACTTTGAAACCATTGAAATGGCTTCATTCATATCTGTCTGGTAAAACATTGAAACTTAACAAGTTAGAAGAGAACCATGAGTCCAAAAATCAACAAGACAAAAAGCATTTATTACAATTATTATGATTATTCATCAATATACATATGTGTTTGTGTTAATTGTTATCCATATAGAGTTCTGATTAGAGAATAAGGATTTGAAGAACACATGAAATCCATTCATAGAAACTTATAGAACATGGTCTGCATATATTTCCTATTGAACTTCACTTGCATCATTATTTACCATCAAACTTCCATCATATCCATCGATTTAACTTCATTCATCTCAACAAATGAAAATATACAAAAGGTCATTACATTCTATCCTAAAAATTTTGGATAAATCTTCATAATCTAGTCTCTAGCTGAATCTTCTTCTATAAAGACCTAGGAAGCAACATTAATTACTTAATGTCATCATATAATTGGATTCATATCAGTGTACATATATACCATATCAAACGTTCCTTACACACCATTCAACACTCTATATGTAGCTTTTATCTGATAATTTTCGTCTCTTAAATACTTGTGTAAATTTAAGTTAAATACCACACGAGTTTAACAAAAAAAAAAGTGTTAATTTAGATTCACAAAATAAGATAAAGTAAGTAAACTCAGTTATATAACTTTATAATTGCACATGACACTAAATTTTAATCATTTATTATGTTGGTATGACTATACATACATATATATATATATATATATATATATATATATATATATATATATATATATATAATATATATATATATATATAATGTGTTTTCCAAGTAGCATTTTCTGCATCTCACCATCATTGATTATGTCCATTAATTTGCATAGATCATCAAAAGAATCAAGCATGAGAGAAGAAGGTCTTAATGTAGCCAAAGACGACTTGCCGAATTTATAAGAAAGCAAAATGAATATTTGAATATAACAACATGGTATTCTCAATAAAGACTTTTACCAAATTAAGAACAAAAAAGTAAAAATTAAAAATTGTATAAAATAACTTGTACAAATTAGTTTATACATAAACTAATTTATAAAAAAAAATCATTTTTTATGAAGAAATTTATCCAATACAACTAGTTAGTCAAAGATCAAAGTGACTTCAGCCAAACCATCAATATGTTTAGACTTACTTTGATCAAAATCTTAAATATCAATTTGTCACAATCCCAAAGGTTGAAAGAAAATTATGACTAAAACCATATTTTAGAACCTTGACTCACAATGCCACAAGAGGCTTGCCGGCAAGTCATCCTTGGCTGCATTACATGACCTCATTCCCACATGCAAGACATTAGATGAATTATTTGAAGCTAGTGATCATTCAAATAGGCTAAGAAATGCATGATTCCTACACAAAACAAGGTAGAGAGTCAAGTAAATCAGTATAGCCAATCAAATAGAGCCCATCACTGCCATAACTGCAAGAACATTTTTTTCCCAAATGAGGAAGACAACACTCCCTACTAGAGTGAGGGAAAAAGACCCTTTTCATTAACAAAAGAAACAAACAAGCATGGACTCTTAAAGGGGTTAGTGATCAACTGGTAGAGGAGAAGAAGCCAAATGGGGTTTGAAGGAGAGAAAGGGTCTAATGAGAATATAAAGAAAAGGCTTATGCTACATGACATGGCATGCCAGCCCAAATTAATGATTCTAGCATCCCTGCAGAAGGGGAAGCTCTAAAACTGCTCTATTGTTGTCCTTTATTGAAGGGGAAATGAGAAAAAAATGTGTATTCTGAAGGATTCTTATTGCTGGATGTGACTTTGCATGGTGAAGAAACCAAGGAATATGAGAACTTTATTAGGTGCATGCCCACCCCACCACCCTAGTTTTGTGTAGCTTCTCATAATCCCTGTGAATCATCTAAGAGAACAACAAAGACCCTTTTTTTTAACTTGGAGTATCTTTTGATTCGAAGTAAAGTTCAATTTCTTCAAATGCAAAATTCATTCAAGATCATCTTTTTGAATAGATATTCTTTCATACACATACCTATTGATCCAAAATCTAATCATATATTTAAAAGATGGTTATCTGTCAATTATATAATACCAGACATAAAGATCGAATCTCTAATCTTATATTTAAGAGATAACAGTATTGATAGAGGTCAAATCTATTTTGTTCAATGAACAGCATCTACTTGAACAAATACTATTCACTAAGTTGAAAACTGATCAATGAGCATTGTGTTAGGTGGATTTATTTATTACATTTGGACACAACTTTGTACGGATTTAGTGTTATAACAAATGTGTATAATTTATCTTTACAAAAACAGAGATTCTCTAACCTCCATTTTCAAAACTTATGTTGTGTTGGTGAGTGATTGGATTCCCAGTTGTCAAGGGAAAGTACTGAAGAATGACAACTTAACGTGAATTATAATAGTTGAGTATAGAAGTTTTTAGTTTTAATCCAGCGTTCAACAATACATTGATCATATCTCAGGATTGTTAAAAATTGCTTCATTTGAGCTTTTCAATTTCTAAATAACAAAGTAGGTGAATTACGTTCACCTTAACCATGTTATTTGATTATCTCTTTCTGTCTGGCAGAAGCAGAAAAAAGAATGTTGACTTTCTTGAACAGAATAATGGTATAAGACTAACGAGAACCAACCAATATATTTTACATATTCAATTTTAAAAAAGCTTAATTCATTCCTATTTCTCTTTATTAGAAAACTTCTGTGCATGGTACAAGTCAAACATTCATCACAAATGACAGAAACAACCTCAATATTTACCTGCTATTCATTCTTTATTATTTTTGGTAGGACCATTCCGGGATTGAACGATGACTTAAAGTACTAGTTATGATGCGTTAATTGAAATTAAATGCCTAAAACTAAAAGAATAAATCAACACTAGACATCAGTTCAAATAATCCAAATCCACATTTTGTGTCCACAATCTGTAATCGATATCCTCGTCAAACCTCACAACTAGAAAAAAACATAGTTAGAAAATTATCAAAAAAATGTTAAAAAAAATCACCAAAATTGATCAACCAAATCATCAACAAAGCTAAAATTTTTAAGAGAAACACAACAATAACATGATTATCCAAAACGTTGAATGAGTTCTATTTTACGTCAAGATAATTCTAAAAATGAATTAGAAGATAAATTTCATAAATACTATACTCCACTCAAAAGTGTGGAACCAAAGAATGGAACATATTTTGTTCTTTATTCACCATACACAAGGAAGCAAGTATACTTGACCAACACTTCAGGGAATAAAATCAGGTTAATTCCAAATGGAGGGAGCCTCACAAGCCCTTTTTACATGAACAGTCACAAGTCTCGTGCCATGTTCAAAGTCAAAGAACTAAGACAATATTAAGAACAAATCATCAAAAGCAAATATGGCCATAACGGTTTTGCATCAATCAGATGGGAGTCAACAAAAAATTATTCCTGATTTGGCCTACCAAATGAGTTGCATAGAACAAATCAAAGTGCATTTCAGTTAAAATTACAAACCAGTGAACAATGTAAGTTCTTACAGAAAATATACCACATTAGCCACCCAAATCCAATTCATCCACTCTCCAGGTATCATCAAAGTACTGAAGCACAATGTTATCTAATCCAACTACCTGGAAAAGTGAAATACAGCAAAGCTACAAAAGAAATTCAGATCACTGCATCCCTCTCACTAGGCCATTGTTTTCAGAATTTAACAAGTAACTAAGAACAGAATTGTAAGAGTAACCCTAGGCACACCTTTGCACTGGCCATTGGATCACTGATAGCATATCAGAAGACTCTGACTGTGCAGGTGACCTCATGGTCTTACAGAAAATATATCTTTTTTTCATGCCAACTTTTGTGATTAGCGATAGTCCAATATAATTTAGAAGTAAAATAAATAAAAAGAAATGTAGTTCAGTGCAGTTGAATGCTAATTAACCTAAAAAATGTACAGCATAGATAAATATACAAGCAAGTGCTATATTGGCAAATCGAAAAAAGAAAAGTACCACAAGTGATGGCATGTTTGAATACTGTTATTAAAAAGAGTCTTTTTATTTTCAATAACTAAAAACAAATCGGTTTGGGTACCATATCTATTATCTTACAGTTTTGAAGACCTTTTTTTCTCTCAAAAATGTCTTTTAGTGCAGAAAAATGAAAACACGTTTTAGTTGTTTTTGTTTCCTTTAAGTTGTCCTAAACAATTTTCTATTTCCACTTCAAACTACGACAGCCACAGCCACCATCACTACCAATGCTGTTGGAGTGCCTTCAAGCTTTCACAATGCATCGTCAAAACAGAAGTTATCAAACAGATCCTCTATTTCTGAATCACCAAATACCAAACAATATCTTGTAATGATCTTTCCGTAAACAACTTATGTTTCGACTATGAGCTTCAGTAGTTGAGTTAACATATTAAGATTTAAGTACAGCTTTCATACCATTAAACTGAAAAGTGTAGTCATGTAGGGCACTCAACAACATCTATGAACTTTCAGAATCATATTAGACAACATGCCTTTACCTGCTCATGCTGATATAGGCAAATAGTGGCACCTGCAATACACGACAGCAAAAACTCCACCAAATTTGATGTGATAGTGAAACTATGAGAAAGAAAATAAAAGCCAAAAACAATTAATAGTATACAACTGTTGGATGATGAAAGCTACATGGTGTGTCTCCGTTTTAAAGATAAAAATTAACCACAATAATAAGAAACAGAAAGGCAAGCCAGCTTTATAGGTTCTTGGGAGAACAAGTTATCAAGCTTGGGAATTAAGGTAAAATGGACATGGACAATTTCAATAGTCTCCACATAAGTTTGGTCCTCTAAGTAGTAGCGTCAGGGTGGGCCATAAGTTTGTCAAACCCTGGTTCATCAGGTCTTCTGGTTTAGGCAGTAGGCAGGCTGCGGGCTTCACAGAACTCAGCTGTTTGGGTGGTAAGGGAAAGGGAACAAAGGGAAAACAATATCATCAGAATTCTAAATGGGCACTGGTCAGGTTAAGATATCAATCTCTTATATACTACATTATAGGAAGTTGCCAGATAAAAGATATAATTGACAGTTCTAAATTATAGGAAGTTTCCAGATAAAAGGCGACCATTAATGAAAATTGCATTCTACCTGCAGAGACTCATTAAGTTCAGTAAGCATGGTTTCTCCTCCGAGAAACACCACTCTGACTCGACAACCTGGAAACAGCTACTAAATATTAGAATTGATGAAGCAGGAACAGTCATAACAATATTAATCAAAGATTAATATTTATCAACAGAAATTAAAGATTCAACTGTTAGGTTCATTTTCAAAACTGATAACCTATATTAATCTAAGATGAAAATTAGAGGGAAAAGTAAAAGACAAAAAAACTTAAGCAAGAAATTAGACATCAGGAAGACTGATTACCCAGCAGTACTAGACCGTCCCAAAGAATAACTTCCATAAGCCCCATAAGCACTGCTACTTCCAAGCTACAGATGTATGAAACAATATTACAAACATGGAACAAGAAAACACAGTTTAAAACTTGAAGAACTTAGGCTAGTTTAAATATGATCCTAACTCAAGTCCAACTGGAGAGAAGTACCTGTGAACCACCATAGCTTCCATAAATGTCACCACCTGTTAAATCACTTGAGCCACCATACCCACTTGAATATGAATGTCCACGTCCATGTCTTTTACCATCTCTACCATCAAAGTTTAGGCCATCTGATCCATCTGCTGAAACAGGCAAATATGGCATAACTGGAAGGAAAGCAGAGAGAGCACCCTCCCTATCAAAAATATTTGCTCTCAACCGTGTAAGTACATGCACCAGAGCCTCCTTGGCGACATCAAGATCTCCTGAAATCTAATCAGGACGGGTTTGCGGAGCCAATGTTAGGACTCTATCAAAGACAACATTACTAGACCTAAGAATGAAAGTACCCTTACCTGCACCATTTCATCATCATCAGATGCAATCTTAGGAAGATTTTCCTTAGAGATAATGCGAATATTAGCTTTTGTAAGCCTCCTCATGTCAGTTATGATAGATCCCCCTTTACCAATAAGGCAACCAATTCGTGAAGTTGATACCAGAAGACGGGTTGTGAAAGAGATGATTCCTGAATCTCTTTCAACCTTCTCACTGCATCGAGGTTGCAATCGGACAGCTGCTTCGATTGTTGGAGAGAAAGTCTCTTCAAAGAACTGCATTAGCACAAGTTATAAACATCACAAAATGCATAGCAGCACAAAACATACCATAAAAAATACATTTATAATGCAAGTGGAAAATGTAGGCCATTGGGAGAGACCAACACGTCTCCTCAATAGTTGAAATGGTTACTAAGCATATTTGGATTTCAGTTGTAACGGAAAAATTGGGCTATTCAATGCATTAAAGTAAAAACAAGTTTGTTGATTTTGGAAAAAACAAATCTTTATGATTTAACACAACATTTTTCCAAACATGCCATTAGTAGCAGCATAATTTAGAAAATATTACCATATAGCACAAAATATAAATCATACTCAAAATTAAATTTATAAAAAGGAAAAAGATGGCCCATTGGGTGACCAAAATTTTACCTCTTTTGTTGAAATGGTGATCAAGCATTCCTCTCCTTCTGTTGGTGAACTATCAACTTTGATAGTAGCCCCAGAATCCTGCCTAATTTGATTTATTATCATACCACCTTTTCCTATTACACCTCCAATGTTTCCAGTTGGGCAAACCAATCGAACTGAAAACTCCTTTGAAGATGCCTCATCCCTCGGAGTGGAGTACATGGACCGAGGTGGCCAGTCACCAGTGTCACCTTTATATCCTCCATAAGCACCAACAAGGGGAGCTATCCCCACAATTGGAGCTCCTGGAGTTGGACCAATGAGTGAACCACCACCAGGATATACACCAGGAACAGCAGAAGTAAGAAGATGCTGAGACCGTGAAGGGTTATCATGAAGTCTAGATGCTACTTGATACAGAGCCTTTTTCACAACAGCAGCATCCCCAGTAATCTGGAGTTTCAAAAACCCAATTGAAAGCAAATTACAAACAAATATCAGTTTCCAGCCAGATTCCAACAGTATCTTAAAACTATAAACAATAGCAGCTCATTTAATACCCTGATCATCAATTGCATTAATAAATAATAAATAAACTGAAAATCCCCATTAATACTAAAAAAGTTTCATCCAGTTTACCTGCACAAGCTCATCAGAGCTCAAGGCACACAAAGGCAAATGATCATCCTTGAGTATCCGAATCTGCGCCCCAGTCTCACTACGAATGTTCTGAACTATCTGCCCCCCTTTCCCAATAACACAACCTATCTGATCAGATGGCACCAGCAGCTTAGCAGTTACTTGGTGACCTCCATCATCATCCTGATCACCATGCAAGTCCTCAGCAACCACTCTGTCATGCACCTTAAACAAAGCATCCTGTGCCGGTGACACATAATTCCCACCACCCTCAACAGAATTAGTCTCATCACTGGGACTATAAATAGTAACAACTCGTTCATCACAACCCGGCACAGTCTCACCAATCCTAATCTTGGCCTTGGTCTCCACCCTCAATTGCTTAACAATCTCACCTCCCCTACCAATAACACTGCCAATCTTTCGACCCGGGCATACATATCGAAAAACTGTATCTTCAGGATCAATCACAAACTGCTCTCTATCCTCACCGTGATTCCTCCTTTTATTTGGCCCATTATCATAGTCAGATTGAGGGTTCGGGCGCTTACCATAACCACTCCTTTGGCCACCCATCACAGCAAATTATCGATACCAAATCAAACTCACAAACAGCTTTCACAAGGGGCTAGATTTCTGCAAAGGTCACAAACCCAGATTTCAAACTCCAATCTAAAAAATTGTAACAGATAATAAACATAATAGCATGGTCAAAGATTCTATCTTGATGAGTTAATTGAGAAAATCACCAACTACTTTTGCAGGGTACGCTCACATAAACTCACATATGCAACAGAAAATTCAGATCCATGGTTTGAGTATGAACTACATGTAAAAACCAGGTAAAAACATAAACTTTATTGAACTTTCAGCAAGAATCACCCATTAGTAAATACCCAAATCAAAGGGTAGTTGGAATTGGGAATAAAAAGAAAATTGAAAAATAAAAGAGAAAAGTTTGATGGAATGAGATTAAAAAAAAAAAAGAAAAGGGAAAAGACAGAAGGTTTTGAGATCTGGGAAGAGAAGAAGTGATGCGATGCTTACATGGTGGGATTGGAATTTGGGAGAAACGCAGAAGAAAAGTCGTCGCTTGAGGAGACAGAGGAATCTGTGTCCTTAATTGCAATTGCGTTAGGGTTGGGTTAATGGTCTTTCACTTATATTATCTATTAATTTATTTATCTTTTTCAGTAATGTTACAATGTTTTCAAAAAGTCATATTTTTATTTATGTCTTTTATTTGATATTGATATTTTTAAGATAGAAGAATATCCTCTTACTTTTATTATTCTGAATTTTGTTTCAAATTCAGAATTTTAAATTTGATATTATCTTATTGCGGAAATCTTGTTAAAGCATATTTATTGGACTTATATTTATGATCTGAATATAGATGTTACATCATTTTAAGGTGGTATGTATTTCTCATTGGAAACTTATAATTTAAAAAACAAACTGTTTTTTTTTGTTTTTAGTAAATTAATTCTTATGAACCATGATATATATTACCTATTAGTTAATCCTTTCATGATTCATTGAAATTTTACATTAAAATTAAAACGGCAATAAATAGTTATTTTTATTTTTTTTAATATAATTTTGAGAGTCATATGTGTAATATTTCATATTTCTTGTAAAATCATATTTGAAAACAAAACAAACACCACAAAAAGAATGATAAGCTACAACAAATCAAGCTTTAATAATTCATCTCATATATAAAGATATTGAATTCTCTACTTTCGGAAGATTCAATGCTCAAAGATGTGCACCTGTCATATATATCATCTATCTGTTCCGATGAGCTCATATTTCAAACCTCGATTACAGTTCTCATATGCACATGTTAATCCATATGTCCTATTATGATTAACTCGTATTTCAAACCTCGAACATGACCATATGAATCATATTTGTGAATTTAATGTAACAGTAGGGTCAGGATACCCTCTTAGCTCAAAGCCCAAAACAATTCACATCCTAACAATCTCAACGCTTCTTCTGAAGATACTATGTCTCAATCATTATTTTATATTATTCACCAACATTGATACTACATCATACCATCCATAAACATTCAATTCAAATTCATCCAATTCATATTTAATAAATAAATAATTATAATATCTATTAAAAACAGTCAATATATATATATATATATATATATAAGACATTAACTATTTTATATTAGTTTAATTATCTAATAGTTTCAATCTATTTAATCGTAAGATAAATTATTTATTATTTTCGAAAATTATCCAAGATATATTCTTTATAAACGACATGTAACAAACTGAAGAATATGTTATTTTTGAAAACCTATTATAAAGTAATCGAATGCGAAACTTATTATACTAAGACATGAAATCTATGTGCAAAAAGTGAATAAAAAAATAATGAAATGTTGCAAGTCATCTTACCTAATGGCAAAAAGTTTAAATTGTTTAAAAAACCTCAAACCATAGCATTTGACTTAAATAGGTCCTGAAGCACTATACAAGATTATGTTTACTTCCTCAATTGTGAAGTCATCATCCTACGAGAGAAAAATTTTAGAAATTCAAACGTTTCTCAATATAGGAGTCACGTAAGAGACTTGAGCGTCAAGCTGAGTTATTTTTAGATGTTCAAAATTAAAAGAACAATTTGTCTCCAGATGATGACGTGGACGGAAGTGTGACAATATGCACCTTTTAATGCACATGCCAGTTGTTCTTGGTAGAATCACCTTGAGAGTCGTGGATTAATGTGCTTATCATTTCAACATAAATCGCTTTAATGCATTTGACATTCGTTAATGATTACTCATTAGCACTATTATTGGTTTAGACAATTTTGACTTCTTATGTTAACTTCTCTTGGTTTGACCTTGTTTCTAAGTTGCCTTCTCACCAATCTCAATCTGAACCGATGTACACGCACTTGTAGACTTTTCTAAGATACATCTAAACATCTCTTTTGGTATTTTCGTCTACTCTTAATTTGAGTAGCTCTTTTTGGTAGATGAGGAAATAATTCTTTTCCTTTCAAATATCTTCACTTTCTTCCTGAATGATTTATATTCTTTCTTTTTCTCAAAGACCATTAGTAAAAACATATGAGAGAAAGAGATATAGTTTTGACTCAACTACATAGTAGACTATTTGATGTCACCTTGTATCATTTGTTGCTATTTCTTTGTTCATTGTATCCGTATAAGGAACAACACATTCTTGTGATACCTAGATTGTCTTAGGTCTTTAGTCATTAGCTCTGAGTGCTTTCCTCTGTTGCTTACACCTAATGCTCTTGTGATCAAATTAACCAGAGTGAGGACAAACAACATTGGCATGTTTATAATCATTCCATATGCCTCTTAAGTTATACTAGGTTAGATTTTTCTAAAACTAATCTACAGTTTAGAAAAGATATTTAGAGTTTACAAACTCTTTACTTTTCCATATTTAAACACCATATGGAGAATTTATCTATTCATGATATGACGTCTTGTCATTCGATGTAGTCATATCAAAATTGAAAGTTTTTTAAATTTTGAAATTGAAAATTTTGGTAATCTTGTTTCAACATAAATAAAGTTGTTTGATTATTTATGATTCTGTTAGATGGGATTATTTGTGGTATATGATGAATAGAATAGGGTTCAGTAAGAAATGGGCTGGATGGATGAAAGGATGTGTGGAATCACCTACAACCTCGATTTTAGTAAATGAGAGTCTTACCTTAGAGTTTCACCAAGTAAAGGATTGAGATAAGGGGATCCCCTAGCACTGCTTTTGTTCCTCATTGTAGCCAAGGAACTAACTAGTTAGTTAAACATGTTGCAATGAAAAATATGCTAGAAGGGTTAAGAGTAGGAGAGAAAGATGTAATGATGAATGTATTACAATTTACAGATGATACCTTATTTTTTATGGGCTAAAAAGTCAAAATATTATTGTAATCAAATACATTTTGAGATATTTTGATTGGTATAGAGACTAAAGTGAGTTTTCATAAAAGGAAAATTAGAGGAGTGGGTGTTAGCCAAGATATATTGGAAAGGTATTCTCAAACAATAAAACTGTAATATTATGACAATACCTTTCAAATATATTGGACTCATTGTTGAGGGGAGGGTAAACTTAGGAGGAAGAATTTTTGTAATAGGTGTAACAAAGATTAAAAGAAAGTTAGCTAGACAGAAAGGTAGGTACTTAACATACATTGGGAGAATATGCTTAATAAGATTGGTAATCATAGTCTTACCTTTATATTATCTATCTTTCTTCAAAGCACCTGCAAGTATATGCTATGAAATAATAAAAATACAAAGAAACTTTTTGTAGGGATGAAAAACAGAAAGGAGGAAAATCATTTGGGTGCAATGGGAAAACCTGTGTAAACATAAGGAAGTTTGGAGACTATGGATTAGTATTTAATGCATTGCTAGCTAAGTGAAAGTGGCAAATAGAAATTTAAAATAAGTGCCTATGGAAGGAGGTTCTGGAATGGAGGTACGGGTCATGGAGAAATATGACTCTTAGAAGTAATTCTAAACAAAAGTCGTGGTGATGGATGGATCTAAGAGAAACATGTGAGGAGAGCGAAAGAGAAAATTGGTTTGACAACAACATTGAATGGAATGTAGGACTAGGAAAAAAAATATAGTTTGGGAGGATAAAGGATTAGGATATAATTTTAAGAACCAATTTGATAGAAAATCGAAGACTGTTTTTTAAGTTATAATGTTAAGGATCAATTTGAAATTTATATAATTAAGAAATGATTTAAAATTTTTATTCTTTCAAAAATAAATTGATGTTGAACAAAATAATTATTTATCCAATAAAAGAAATATAAATTAACAACAAAGTCTTGCCCCAAATAAAATAATCAATAATCGGAAGGATTGAGTAATATGAGAAAATACATCAAAATATTATGCCTTAGTCATTATAAATTGAAATTGAAATTACAATAACTTCTATAAGATTTAACTAGAATTATAAAATATATTGAAATTACAATCACTTCTATAAGATCTAACTAGAATTATAAAATATGCTGAAATTACAATCAATTCTATAAGATCTAACTAAAATTATAAAATGTACGATATTTGAGTGCCCAAGATTTTCATATAGTAGTTGACTTATAACCTAGTAATCATAATAATAAGGTTGAATAGGCAAAAATCCTAAAAAACCTTGCATTTGAGGTGAGAAAGCAAGAATTTCAGGTGAAGTGACTTCTATGTAACCTGTAGTGTGAACCATAGGATCGCATTGTCCAAGAGCACAATCATAAGCTTGATCAGAAAAAGTAGCAGGTGCAGGCATGTAATAATAAGGATAAGCATGAACACCACATGGGTTCATAGATGATGCATGAGGATTCTGCCAAGTCGATGCTGGAACTTGTTGTACAGACATAGTGTGTTCTGGCTTTGAATAATCTCTACTTTTGTCACTAAAAGGCTAAAACCAAAATAGTTAAGACTAAAATCAAATTCAAGTATAATCATACAATCATTAAAGGATTAGGTAGAATTAAGTATATTTTTTAACTTCTTATTTTGTGAATTTAGTGTTTTTTTTTCTCTAAATTTAATCCTATATTGTATTACTTGTATAATTTTAGTTTATCAATTAATTTATGGGTATGTTTGGACAAGTATATATGTGAGTAATTTAAGATGAAAAAATAAAATGAATTTTTTAAAATAAAGAAAAAGTAGATTTCATATCCATATTTCAATAAGATATAGTGATAAATATTAATTTATTGTTAGCCATACACTCTTCGCACTCATACTAGACACTTACTCTAATTTCTTTCTCTTCCACCACTCGTTAAACCTACCACACCATACAATCCTCCATTAAATCATCACCAACAATATCTATTTTTTTATCAGTAAAGAAAGAATAAATAAATAAGTGGAACACTTAAGGTATTTCAACTCTTTTACACAAAATCCACCTAATATTCAGTGTTTGATACTTTGTGTCTACCATGTAAATTACACCAATATAAAATCCTCCCTACATCTAACTAAATTATATACATTTCTTATAGTTTATTCAAGACAACCTATTATGTAGAGGAGATTGAAAAGGTTGAAAACACTTAAAACATACATCTTCAGAATTATTAGCCCACATACGCTAAATTGGTCATCACCATTTTAGTTTGGTCTAAGACAACCTGTCAATAGCAATAACAGGACCAAATCTTTACAAAACTGGTGTATTGTGATTCTTTATCAGGGATTGTGTCACATGACCTCCTTGTAACGTTTGGATAACTTCCAAATTCTTGCTCTAGTCAATGTATAATTTGTGTGCATCTCCATCCCTGTGTTTGCTCCCCTTATTTTCCTACTACAACTAGCCTCAACTATGTATGCACTGAATGAACAGTTAGCCAACATTACATGCCATGATAAACTGCAAAATACTTGCGTCTGATGTGTTGCTTTTGTTTTGTATTACCTTTAACTATGTGTGTACATAGAGTATGAGTTTAAAAGACTATATATGTATATGTAGTTGAATATACAAGTCTATATTCTCAGTTCCTCCCATTTACCAAGACTCCCTCTAGCCCTCCCAACTCAAACACATCTATATCAACATTCCTACACAAAGCCTAGGGTTAAAGTACTAGTCAACATAAGAGAATTGTGCTTTTGATATTTTTTTTACTAACCATGCCTAGGTCTTCATTTACACCATATACATTATCTCTTCAACATCAACATACATATACCCAACTTAAACCCATTTATATCAACATTCCTACACAAAGCTTAGGGTTAAAGTACTAGTCAACATAAGAGAATTATGCTGTTGGTATTTTACTTTTTAACCATGCCCAGGTCTTCATTTGCATCATAAACTATATATCTTCAACACAATATCCTCTTTCTTTGATTCCATATAGTCCACATGATAGCCACCTAGATACCTTTCCATATGAGTTCACCTTTCTTGCTTCTTTGTGGGATATAAAATTGATTACAATGCTCCTTTCACTCATTATGTGAAGCATTGCTAATCCCCACCCACCTATCCCACATGTACCACACCTGATAGGTTATTTTTCATTCAAAAAATAGGTGGTTCATTGTCTCATCCTTCACACCACACATAAGACACTTGTTGTTCCCTTGAGACATCCCCCTCTTAACTAAATTGCCTTTAAAGGCTATCTTATTTATAAGTACTTGCTAAGCAAAATGTTTTGCATTAGGTATGGTTTTAGTTTTCCAAAGCATCCTAAACACCTAAATTGTTGCTAACCAATGGTGCTACAAATTTTGATAACAATATAGGTCGTTTGAAGAAAAAAGGTTTTGAATGTCATCAACTAGGCAATGCAACACTTTTATCTTTCATTTTTCCGATGAGACAAATTACAATATATAATTAGGTATAAATTTCATCTTATAAGTCGATTTTGTAAAATTTAGTTAGGAAAAATCAGTGCCTTAAAATGGTAGTAGAGTTTATCTTAATGAGAGTTGTTAAATTTATCATTTTACAAGTTGTGGACCAATGAATGTTTCTCAAAAAATGTTACTATGTTTGCCACCTTTGATACTGAGTGATGAAGGTAGCAGGAGTTCTTCAAAATTAAGATTTCTTATCAGGACATATATGTGTATGGGAGAAGAGAATCAATGCATGAAAATGGAGGGCAATTAAGAAGTTTGTTGTTACAGGATAGGTAGAAGTGTTATGCATCACCAAACAAAACTTGCAAACGTGAATAAGAGAAATTGCTTTGCTACATGATACGACAATGAAGTAAAATGGAAGAGAGTTCCTAGTGTCAACACAGCAGATGGTTTATTGCGTTTATAGAGTAAAGAGAATTTTAATGTGACTGACTTTTTTTAATAGATGTGGATTTCTTGGATCAAAAGGATTGTGAAAGAAGCTCAATATACTTGGCATAATAGTAAATATGTATACGTTATGTTATTTGTAAGAAAAATGTGTTGAGGAATTGGAGAGAATAAAAAGTAATAACATTGAAGAAGTGTGGTGCTCGGTTAGGAATTTCAAATTATTTGGGAAAATAGAAGAAATAAGATATGAGAATGAGAGTGCACAATTGTTGAATTCAACCAATTCATATATAAAATGCAAGTGGAGAATATATAAATATGTTGTGGAGAAAGTTTATTTGCTACACCTCAAATGGACTAGCTGTAAGAATAATGGATAGGATTTTGTTGTCCAACACATGGTTGAATCTATGACTAGCTCTGTTCAATATGTTTTGAATAGAGATGTATCGATTATTGTCCTATTGTACTAAAGGATGCAAATATTGACTAAGAGTGAAGCACTTCAAGATACTTTATTGTTGGTTGGGATGTAAAATTTGCAGCTTATGTAAAAAAGACTTTGAGGAATATTGAGGCACAAGGGTGGATAACTTATGTGTTTATGAAGAAGATAAACAATTTTGGGTGAACTGAAGAAATGGAATAAACAATGTTTTGAAATTTGGAAAAGTTAAGGAAAGAATGAGTGAGAAAAGTTAACCTCTTTAGTTAAAGACAAAGAATGAGGATTGAATTAAACAAAAAATAATTGTGTTGATGGTAGAATTTTTCAAGATATTTAAAAGATGAATCATTAAACACACAAAAAAGCTAAAGTAAGAATTAACTATCTATTATGTGTTCTCTTACTACTCTTTTTAGAAATATTTGTTATGGTTGCTATGATTCACTAAGAACCCAAACGGTACTATCATTGGAAAATCAAGACCTTTTACAATATTCATATGGGTTTTCAAGACCTTTTACAATATTCATATGGGTTTGTTTGATGTAACCTAAGAAGGAATTGTTGGGATGTTACAATTTAGTCTATTAATGGTTACATGGATGGAAATAGTGTAGTGTTTAAACTTGAGGTTCCTAACTTTGAATGTTTATTTGAATTTGGTTAAATCCAAATGTTACATATGATTTTCCAACCAGACAAATACTTTTTCTCTCATTCTATGAATGGGATAACAACCTTATGGAAGAGATGGTAGGATATACAAAATAACATAGTTTTAATTATATAATCCCTATTGTAATTGTAATGCAACATGTTTATAAATGAAGACTAGCTAATAGTTACTTGTAGTAAATTTTGTATATCGATTGAGCAGCTTTGTAGCTTTTAATACAATATACCCATTAAGAAAAATTTACAAAATAACTTTTAGAAATTAGTTTGCAGCAAAATAATTTTAGTTTGTAAATATAAAAGAAATTATTTCAATTTTTTATTCCTCCTTTTCAGAAATGCTTTTAGAAAGTTTTTTCAAAATATATCTGGCATATAATATTTAATTTAAGTTTATACCACTATAGTGCAGAATGTGACATAGGAACGAAAATGTTGATGTGGCATTTTATTTATCACTCTGTAACAATTACTTTCGTAAATTAATATCAGAATCCAAATTATATAGCTTGAATGTGAGTTAAGAGAACCAAATTAATGAAACACAAATATTTAAAAAAGTTGAGAATTAAGTATTGTTTGTAAGAAAAACTTTTCCATTAACTCATACCTTTACATTGATATCGGTGTGACGAGAGTATGTCAAATGCATCTTACAAGAGCCACCATCATATATACAGTGACCCTCAAGAATATTTTTTGCAGCTTTTGCAGTGGCCACATCTGACATAAAAAGTTAGACACGACCATTAGATCCACAAAAATGATGTCTCAAACAAACGAATGCATGATTATTCTAATAAAACAATGACAATTTCACTATATTGTGTTAAAAACAAAATCTACGACATGATGTCTCAGGTTACAACACTCTGCATAAGCAAGAGTAATATTTAGTTTATCCGATATAATAATAATAATAATAATAATAATAAACTTTATAAAATAAAAATAATTTGTTTTTTGTTAGTCACAGTAATACATATATTAAGAAGTAAAAGGTACTAAACCCTAGGACTTATTTTAGTTTAGAATATGAAAAAGTTCTCCATTCTATAGCAAATAATTTGTTTCCTCCAAAACTAAAACATGAGCTACCACTCAAATTAAAAGTTGTGATGAGTATCTATAGACCAAATCATAGATTGAATGAGAATGAACACAAATGCAAGAATTTACAATTTTCATCTTTTGACAAGAAACCATCTTCCATACTCAACATTAGAGCATAAGGAAAATCATATTCACATTTTAAGAATTTGAAACACGTGAAACAACACTGATAAAAACTACCCATATATAGGAGAATACTTTTGAAATTTGGAATAAATATTAAAAATAAAGTCTAGAATCTCAAGAGCTTCAGTGAATTAAGATTGATACCATGGTACTGAATCAGTGCATGAGTTCGACCATTCTTTTTAAATATGTAAAGTTTGTGCACAGCTCCAATTGCAGAGAACACCTGCAACATATATGCCAACTGCATTAGTATAAAGTATAAAGATAATCAATCTCTTACAACTTTGCAATTTGAATGAGATTTTGAGCAACACAAACTCACCCCATGAAGAGATTCTACAGTGACATCATGAAGCATATTTTCAAATGAAGCTAAAAGTATATGATTGTCAGCAGTTCTAGGTATTGGCTGAATACGATAAATAGTTAGCACATATGATAAACAAGGAGAACATAAATTCATCAGAGAAAAGTAGTAAGAAAATACCTGTACTGCCCTACCAATAGTAACCTCATTAACAGGAAGTGTAGCATTTGTGTAGTCCCTGTTGACTCATAAAATTATATTAATACAACCAAGGCAATAACATAGAAAAGTATCTAAAGATCTTTTAAATTATATTTGAATTTTTAATGTGAACATGGAAACAATGCCATGCAAGAATAGAAGTCTAAAAAGAAGGTAGTACTTGAATGTGTATATATAGCTATGCTCCTTCTTACTGTAGAAAACAAGCTTATTCATGCAATTATGCTTATAAAGCAACAATTAATTAATTACAATTCCCCACAGAAAGGATATTCTATAAAACCTTTTGCATATTAACTTAAAGATTACATAATTAGATTTGTTTCTTATTTCTTCTTCTTCTTCTTTTTTAATCTGCATTCTTCTTCCTTAAATATCTCGATTTTGTAAAAATAAGGATTCAAACTTAATAAGGAAAGTATCACAAAAAAATGGCTGTTTGGGATTATGGAATGATCAGCCATAGATTAGAAGAAAAAAAATATTATTTTTAACAGTTGAAATCAGGAATCAATTATCAAAGCTAAAAATTGTGCTTACAACTACATATAGCGATAACAAATATAAAAGGTAGTTGTGCTTTTTTTTTTCAAAAAAATTCAAATAGTTTCCATAAATAATTATCAAGGAGATTAAATTCTATTAAGAAGACCTAAAGTATATTAAGTCTTTCATATAATTAAGAAAACATACTCATATACAAATTAAAATTTCTTGTTCAACTAGTTTGCATAACAAGAGAAAAGTAACTTTACAATTTATGATAACTAATTCCTCCCTCTTTGGGAAATGCAGTAACACTTGGAGGTTGAGATGAATTATGACTTACACTAATTCATTTTGGCTAAACTTTTTGAAAGTTTACCTCACATCATAACCTTAACTAAGCCTAAAACTAAAAGGATTGATTAGGAGAATAGAGATTGTTACATTGGCCAAGATAGAGAAACTAGTACTCTTGTATTTTTCCTTGGTAATATTTTCTGTAGGAATATTAGACATACACTATACCAATGTTTCAATCGAGGGAAGGAAGCTCATTGGTCTTTAAACTAAAGCATATGCACAAGTTTTTTTTTTTTATGTCCATTATTACCTGGTTCGATTAGACTGGAACTTAATATTAAGCTCTCGATGCCCTGAATATGTAATTTGAAAGTTACAATCACTAATATGGTCTGGCAACAAGGACCTATATACAAAAGCAAAAGCAAATAAGCAAAATTAATATTTATCTAGCAATTAATCACCAAAATTAGTTAACAATGAAGATGAAGAACAAATTAAAAAGGAAATGTAAAATAATTGCTTGCCTAGGTATGCTTTTTCCGTCTAGTGCTTCCTTAGCAGAAGAAGCACCTTCAATATCAGCAAACTGAATCAAAGCCTGCCAAAAAACGAAAACAATGAATATATACAATGATAGGATATTATTATTGTGTCAATTTGGATCACGTAGTTCCCACAAATCTGTACATATTATATATTAACTCCTTTTTGTATATTGAAAAATGTATTTACATGTGACATAGATCTATTATATATTAACAATGACACATTAAAAGAAGCTCATATCACTAATTTAACTAACCTGCAAACCTGCGTTCTTTTCAAATGTTGAAATCTTTTGTACGCAACCATATTCAGAAAAGACCTGAACAAAGAATAAAGAAAAGCGTTCTAACCCCAGTTAACACATATACACTAAAATAAAAACAAAAGGTTAAGCAACGACAAAGTAGAAAAGTTGACTAGCACAATAGCTCAAAAAAGGCAAATAAATCCAAGAAGAAACGTAGTATAATATATATATATATATATATATATATGTGTGTGTGTGTGTGTGTCATTTCCTTAGCAATTATTTGTCTAAAGTAAATTAAAAATTATAATAAATTATCCTAGTTGAAAAAATTATTTTTAGAGGCTAGGAATCTATGGCAAATAGGAAACGATTGTATGTTACATTCTTATAAGATAATTATAATGGCAAAAAAATAGTTGAGATGGAACAAAAGGATATGATAGAGGTTGACAAGGTGGAACCTGGGGAGGGAAAGGAAGTTAGAAAATGAAATTATTAAGATTCTAATAAGTTATACAATATTCACAAAAATTTTATTCTTTGATGCACCAAAAGTCTACAACCAAGCAAAGGGGCAAAGAATGCACTTTGATCCAAATGTCAACTCCTTTTTTACTTGTGAATTCCATTTGAGGAAAATTCAAGGAAGGGATTTACTTAGATGGTATCTAGAGTTTTTATAGGCTATGGGTCAAAAATAATGAAAAGAGTGATTCAACATTCCTAAGTAATCAAATGACTTTAGGAGCAATGTTCTCTTTGTTGTTCTTCAATTTATAGGGAAAATGATCATATAAATAGATTTTTAACAAGATTTTTGCCTTTTGAAAGTATGTGTTAAAAATATTTACATAATTGAGTTATTTTGTATTTATTTACTAGATACTAAATACTCCTCAATCACCTTTCTATTCTACTTCAAACCATGTCCTAAGAGTACTCTTAAACATCATTCCTTTGCACACTCTCTAAGTACAAAATTTAAAATTTTCTGATCCAAACATAAACGTATGTATTTCATTTCAAGATAAGTAAACTCATTATTTAGAGCTAATTTTATAGCATCCAAATCACACACAAAGAGGAAATATGAAAAGGAGATAGTTATCCCATGTCTACTTTTTACCATATGTCTACTTTTTACCAGGAGAGAATTTTACTAGTATTGTGTATTTAGAAACACCCAACCGAAGAAGAAATGAATTAAATGAAATACATGTAGCCAGTGAAAAGGTAAAGAACATCAAATTTTTGACTTAAAAAAAGAGAGTTTGGAATGTTGAAAATGAGGAAAAATGAATTATCAAGGAGTAAACTTTAAAATTACCCCATTTAATAAATCACTAAAATGGTAAAAGATAAAGAAAATCTTAAGAAAAGTATTGATGAGCCTATTCAAAGAGTTTGAAATAAATTTTATCTAATGTAAAGAACAATTTTCCTCCGTTTACACATGCAAAAGAAAAACTCATTTGTCCAAAAAGTTGTTGGTATAAAGGAAAGCATTAAATTCAGTGTAACAGTTGTAAGAAGTGGGAACAAAGAGAGTAGTGCACACATTTAAGTAGATTTAAACTCAACCACATCATATATATCAGTTCAACTTCATTGATGAAGAAACCCAAATTGAAGATCACCTGTTCAAGCCTACTCAAGCATGCACTTTGGATTAAAAGAATGTTTGGTAATATATTGATAATATTTGCACAAACCACATGACAAGGGTCTTTGCTTATTCTCACATGTCAAAACTAAAATTGTTGAGGCATAAGGGAAAGCTGTACTTTGTTCACTCTAGCAAAAATTTGTGAAATGTATCCATGATTTTTGTTTATTTTATTTTTGAAATAGATTTTTTTTTTATTTTGCTTGAAAAATTGAAAAGAAGATATTTACTCTATTTTAAAAATAATGGTTGTTATAATTTTGAATTGTGATTATTTTAAAGTTATTAAGGTTAAAGTGTGTGTGCCGATTAAAAAAAAAAAAAAGTGTGAGATAATGGCTTTTCAAGTAGGTTGAATCAAGTGAATATATAAACACTTATATTCAAACATGATCATTCCATATTATGACATAAAGGATTGTTAGTGTATTGAAAAT
>Ga0209489_104499_pt1 | contig 25562 bp, 15 predicted proteins | sample SiratrowhiteBW_FD_187527 | JGI IMG/M metagenome (GOLD analysis project Ga0209489, IMG submission 187527) | Root nodule microbial communities of legume samples collected from California, USA - Siratro white BW (SPAdes) (version 2) | ecosystem: Host-associated > Plants > Roots > Nodule | place...
TATATATATATATATATTATGATTTTAATATATCACCCTCACCACTCTTATATGTTTTAATAACATGATACTGATTTCTATTATTTTATTTATAAAAAAAATATTATCTTTATATATTTTAAAACTTGAATTTTAATTTTCAAAATTTTTTATTTAAGCTTTAGTTGATATAATATATTTAAACAAAATAAAAGAATTCAATGTGATCTTATTAAAAACATAAAGAGATAAATATTATTTATTAAAATCAGGCTATATGTTTTAAAACTAACTTATAAATTAGATGATGAATGATAAAATAGTTCTAATCGATCAATTAGCTTATAAATTCAGATTTTATAAGTCTTTTCAGTTGATAATCTAACTTATTAAATTAAAAGTGTTTGATGAAACTAGTTGAGAAATATAAAATAACATAAAAACATAATTACACAATTTTTATTATACAAATAAAATTAATGTCTTTAAATAAAAATATAATATATTATGTGTAACATCCCGTGATTAAACATGAATATATATATAGGTATAAGTTGTACAATAAAAATTTACATTAAAATGCATCACTCTTCATATAAATTTTAAAATAAAATATGTTTACATATAAATATAATTTTTTTTTCTTAATATCTAAATGAAATCCGCAATAGGCTCAGTCAAGAGTATCCATTGGTTCATCTATAAAATTATCTGCTCCCATGTATAACACTGTCATAACAAATAGGAAACAAACACACCAATATAAATAATAAAGCTAGCATTTAAAAGATTTCTCATATAATCTAAACTGATCACATATGAATAACATTTAACACATAACAATCCAATCAAATCATCAATCATCCAACTCATTTGAAATTCTGAACTACTGACGTAAAACAATATAGACAAACTCAATTCTATCTCCGAAAGACTCATGCATTGAATAGACTCCGAGATATGTATCTGTCATACAACTCCAAACTGTGAATTTACGCAGTCTCCAAATAAGTCAATCTACAATCTTGTATGATAAGGTTAGTTTCCATACGACTTTTTTTGGCCAGCTATATTTGAAGTTGCAGTCACCCAGCTCAAACCTCCTTCGACTCTCACCACCTAGTAATGTTCATCTATAGAGTCAGGATATCAATCGATATTGACCTAAACACAAGTAAGCATTTTCTTTCTTGAAAATACTATGTCTTGATCTTAACCACATCAATAAATGCTTTAACAATATCATATATTTATGCTCATTTATTCACACTTTTCAATCTCAATCTCAATCTCAAATATTTAAGGAATCTCTAATTCAACAATACTATTTAATCTAATTTATAAATCAATATATTCTAATTAATCCATAAATTACATTACAAAAGGACCAAACAAGCAAAACAGAAAAGATGAAAAGAAAAAAATTCCAAGAAGCAAAAAAAAAGAAAAAAATAGCTTGAGCGAGAACCCCCTCACTTGAGTGAAAATGATCCGGAGAGCACTCTAGTTTCAGTGCTATGTTCGTTTGAGCAAGAATACCCTCGCTTGAGCAAAAATCTTATCTCACTTGGGCAAAAGTCTTCTCGCTTGAGCAAAAATCAACCCGACCCGAAAACATATCTTATATTTTTTTACTGGAGTCACTTGAGCGAGACTCTTCTCGCTTAAGCAAAATATGCAAAAAATAGTTCTTACAAAGGAACTACTAATGCATAAAACATTCATTATCAAAATCCTCTTAAAATTTTCTCATTCTAAAGCAAATCACAACTTCATTTCATTATCTTTGTTAGACTACTTAAATTTTTCTTCAAGAATTTCTTCCATTCCAAAATCAATCATAGTACCATTTAAACAATTTCAACTCATTTAAAAGAATCAATCTTATTTTGACTAATTTATTATAAAAAATAAACTAACATACTACAACATATCTAAATATAGGATACCAACTCCTTGAAGTTACACGCAAAATCAATTTAGGCCAATAAACTTAGTTCAAAAATTCATTCACACTTATATCATCATTACAAGTCATATTAAATTTTACCCCAATCAAAATCAATCTATAGATATTACACTGCTAGATTCAAGTATTATTCTACAATTCAATCACATTGATTAATCACACAAATTAAATAATCAAACTCATTCAATGCTCAAGGATCAGTTAAGACCTACAAGAAAAACTTGAGCACTGCTGATAAAAGATTTATTACATTCAAGTGTTCAATCCTAGATTCTGTTTGAAGATAGCTAATTCAGTATAAAGCTTGTAATTAGCTTCCCTTACATGACTTAAGCAAAACACTTTTCAAAAGAACTCCTAAGCCTAAAGTTCACACAGGATCTCTTAACTTGCACCATAGAGCTCTGATCAATGATCAGACTATACCACTACGATTATAAACTAGCATAGACTATTATGATGTATTAGAGGTCACATGCATGCTAATTTATTATAGTAACTAATAACACTAAAAAATCGACTCAAAGAAAATGAGCAGAAAATGAACTTACGTTCAAGAATCTGATCAGACACTTTTCTTCTGCTCGACGCTAGAAGTCTAGGAATTATCTTTAGTTTGATGATAACTGAGGTTAGAATTGTAAAACGAAGATAAAAAAGAAAAAAAAATCTATTATAGAAAGATGATAATTTTATAAAAACTAAAATCTAAATAGCTAATTTTTTTATTTTGTATAAACTTTTCATTTTAACAAATAAAGATTCCGATATCATGATTCTAATATCAGTTTACTAATACCAGTTATACTCTTAAGACGATTTTCTAAGTATGTACATGTTTCTATTTTATAGCAAAATTCTATAATCTTACATTATGTAATTTTAATTTTTTAAATAATTAATTTTTTATTTAATATTTTTAGTATTTCTATCTATTTTTAAAAAGTTACATATTTATTTGAACAAATGATTTTCTTTAAACTTAACCAAAATTACTTTCAAAACTTTATTTTTTAATTTTTTTTATAATTTTTCATTCTAAATAATTAACATTAGTTACTTCAATATATAATATTAAATCTTATTATATGTAAATCAAGAATTAATTTTATAAATATTAAAAGCAATAAATTTTATAAACTATTTACCAAGTAATTTATTTAATGAGTAGAACACGTTTAGAAGATATTTTTAAGCATAGGTACTGATATTTAGCCGGTGTGTTTAAAAAGGTATAAAAACGTGGTCCATTATCAACCATCCCACAATCACCACAAACCTTAACAGAACCTACCAACCATGCCATCAATGGTTCTTTGAAACTAGCACCCACTCATCCCCACCAACCAACCCATTTTTTACATTGAAACAAATCCAAATTAAATATGAAAGATATTATAATTATAAATATTTAATCCATCTAAAACTTAATAATATATACAATTATTAAGTTAATAGTAAAACATCCCATTTTCAGAAGAAAAAATTTACTTTAACTCGTAAATTATCATTTTATTTCTGAAATCATGAGAATTGTCATAACAATTTTAAAATTAAAAAAAAAAATGTTTCAATTCACTGTTATTTAAATACAATTGCTTACTGTACCATACAAGTTTTTGTATGTAATTAACAAATTCTTAATATATTAATAATATTTTTATTATTTTTATTTTTAAATTTATTTATTAAATAATTTTTTCTATCATATTTACAGTGAATCACGCGTTAGATTTATATTTTTTTCTTTCTCATATCTATATCTTTTTTAATTTTAAATTAATAAAGTAAAATAAAATTTTATTTTTTATTTTTTTCTTGGTAGTTCATCAAATTAACAAATTTTCTCTCTTATAAAATATTATGAGAAGAAAATAGGTAAAGAAAATAAATTTTATTATAACAATAATTTAAATTTAAGATTTTGATGATTTTATTTATTAATACAATATTTTAAAATATGAAACACCAATAATTAATTGAAAAAAAGTTTGTATTATATAGAAAAGACAATTATAACCTGCACTTATAATTTTTTAAAATATTAAAATTATCTTTAATATTTATAAATTATTATTTTCTTCTTTTTTATTTATTTTTTTATAATAAAGAATCTCTTATAATTTTTTAGTATTTTACAAATTATTTTTTACATAAAAGCTAAATCTTAAAATTTTGTAATTTTTTTTATAATGTATTCTGATTTTGTTTTCTTACAACTCAATTTTAATTTTTTAATATCTATTGATAGAAGCAAAAATAAATAATATGATAGAAAAAAATAATATAATAAAAAAATAAAAGAAAGTAAGTAAAGAGAAACTATAAAAAAAATAGAATAGAAAATCTTATTTTATTAATTTAAAATTAAAAAAGTTTTCTTTTTTTAAATAAAAGAGAGAAAAAAATGTTAACTTCTTTTAATTTGATTGTATTTATCTAACGGGTATGAAAGGGAAAAAGTTATTTAATAAATAAATTTAAAAATAAAAATAATAAAGATATTATTAGAAAATTAATAATTTGTTAAGGCTAAGAAATAACTTAACAACTGCCCTATTTAAATCCTATACTTATTATAATTATAGTTTTCAAATTTTAAAAACATTAGCAAATACTAAACTGTAGAGACATGTTTGGTTCACAATGACTCTGCTCTGAAACAGAGTTTGGTTGCAAAACAGAGCCACCCAATAAATTTAGCACAAAAGAAAAACAAACCTTAACACAACCTAGTACATGTGTTCCATGTTGTTCTGTTCTTCTTCTTCTTCTCAAACTCAATGTACCACCAACCCAGAACCCAACAACTCAAACCCACAACCTTCTTCTCTTCTCTCTTCTGCCCAAAATGCCCTCTCAATCACAATCTCCTTCTTGTCCCTCCCAAGCCCAACAAAAAGCCCGCCATCTCGGCCTCCCTGCCTCCCGGGCCCACCTCCGGGCCCGCCCAGGCCCTAATCTCCCTCCTCCGCTCCATCCCGGACTGGGCCGACACCGTGCAGGAGCGCGGCATGCAGAAGAAGCGCTACCTCTACACCCACCTCAACTGGCGCGACCACCGTAGCTCCCTCCGTCACCTCCGCCACCTCCTCTCCAGCCTCTCCTCCCGCGTCATCCTCTCCCTCGTCCCCCCCGTCCTCTTCTTCACCGCCTTCGCTGCCGCCATCGCCTCCTACAACCAGGCCCTAATCCTCCACATCCTCCCCGACTTCCTCCCCCTCCTCCGCTCCTCCTCCCTCCCCTACCAGCTCACCGCCCCCGCCCTCGCCCTCCTCCTCGTCTTCCGCACCGAAGCCTCCTACGCGCGCTTCGTTGAGGGCAAGAAGGCCTGGACCAACGTCATCGCCGGAACCCACGATTTCGCCAGACAAGCCGCCGCCATCCTGGACGACGTCGATAACGCCGAGTTCTCCCTCAAGCACGCGCTCTTGCAGTACATCATCGCCTTCCCCATTGCGCTCAAGGTCTGTCTTTTCGATCCTTTCATTGTGGAAAATTATAGACCTATGCAATTCGTATGGCAGATTGCAGCTTCATTGACTGTTTTCTAAAACCTAGATCTAACTTTGTGTTTGAATCAGTTGGAAGAGCTCAAAAGAGGCTTTTACTCCCAAAGCAAAACAAGTTCTTCTTTCTTCTTTTGGTGCTTGTTGATAGCAAAAATACTTTTTCAACCTCAATTTAAACCAGAGGTTTGCTTGGAGAAATTTCTCGATAAGAACTTGTAGGATGGAAAAATAAGAGAGATAAATCAATCAGCTTCTCCCTTAACTGACATTAGCTTTTGTTATAGAAGATATTTTCTATTAGCTTCTTTAAGATCTGCTTTTAAATTTATTTATAACCTAATTTTAGCTCATGGAAAAGTTGTTAGAAAGGCTCAATGTAACTGCATGGTTGGATTGAACTTGGGAGAACTCAAAAGCATCTTTAATCTGAAGACAAGATTTTTTTTTCTTCATTTGGTGCATTGACATTTGTTGAACATTGGAATTTGCAAAAGTGCTTTTTAAACTTAATTCTTACATAGCCTAACGTGTTAGGGTTCTATCCATTTGGGCATTTTATAATGTTAATGTGAATGGTTTTTGTGATTGGACTTTTAGGTTGGTATTTAGTTGTGGTTGATAGCTAAAGTTGGTGTTTGAATGCAGTGCCACGTGCTGTATGGTTCGGATATTAGGAGAGATCTTCAGCATTTGCTGGAAGTGGATGATCTAGCAGTGGTCATGAATTCGAAGCACCAGCCTCGCTGCATTATTGAGTTTATATCGCAGAGCATTCGGTTGCTGAAATTGGAGGAGTCTAGAAGAAATGTCCTGGTATGTATGCAGTAATTGGAATTGTTAGCAAGGTTTTGAATTACTAGTTGGAAATTTCCTGGTTGATAGTGTTGTTATAGTTGGTCTGATATTTTGTTTTTATAGTTTGCCAAAATCAGGATCTCATGAATCCATCGCAATCCAACAAATCAATTGGTCATAAACAGAAACAGGATGTGTGAGTTAACACTCTCTCAGAATTAAGACCTATCCGCTTGGTGCAAAACTCCTACAAGATATAACAAGCTCCTCTTGATGTTGGTTGAGGCATTAAAACTTGTAAGATATCTTGATGTGAAACTAGGAACTCAGAGAGAAAGAGAATGCTGAAAAACGTGAGAAAAAATGTTGAGTTGAGAAAATAGCGGGTCTCTTAGAAGTTAGAAAACATGGAAATTAGGAGTAGATAGATAAGATTTATACACAAGAACCAAGTAAAAAGATAGAAACATGAAATACCCTTTTTTCAGATAAGCATGAATTTAAAAAATAATTTAAAAAAAATGATATGATAAATATTGCAGTTGATGTGGCCACAAGTATAGTCATGATGTGGGTCAAAAACCTTGATGAAGCAGACCATTTTTTAAAACCTTTGATTGTAGGCATTTTTGAACATGTTGAATTAGACAGCATTGTTGCATGTGAAGTTGTCATGAATTTGTGACTCCTCAGTAATTTGGTGGCGAAGTTGTACTTTAGATTTGGATTTGTTAACATAACACTTCTCTATGTGGTAATTCCTTGTTTGTATTACTCAATGAAGACTTCCCTCATTGTGTTACAGGAATCAAAGATCTCCTGTTTCCATGAAGGAATTGGCATATGTGAACAACTTATGGGCATTCCCATTCCATTGTCATATACTCGCTTGACGTCAAGGTTTCTTGTCCTGTGGCATCTGACACTTCCTATCATACTTTGGGACGATTGCCATTGGATTGTGGTTCCTGCAACCTTTATTAGCGCTGCCTCTTTGTTTTGCATTGAAGAAGTATGTTCCTCTTCTTACCTTGACTTCTTATCAAAATAGGTTGTTCTGTAATTTATCGTACATGCGACCAACACAACTGGGATGCGACCATTAATTTTAGGCTATTGCACATTATTTGGGTTTTCCTTTCTTCTGAGTTATCTATCAGGTAAACAGTTTTAGGCTGACAGACAAATGTTGAAAGATAAGTGAGAGTAATTGTGGCAATGCTTTTCTTTCATCAGTTATAACTTAGAGAATTGATTTGTGTAAAATTTTGGAAGTAATTATGGGTTTCAATGTGGACATACAAAATATTTTGTTTGTTTTGGAGGACCGTTGGACTGCACCTTGGATTAGTTTTTGAATTTACACTGTTAGTAATTTAGTTTCAATCAGTCATTATTGATTTGAAGAGCATTACCAAAGTTTGAATAGATTTGGGTCTGCCTCAAATCTAAATTGATTGAACACTTGAAGAATTGATTGATGGATTCTCTTAAATATAACTATAAATTTTCTTGTTTGAAGAAAGCTAATCCAAAAATGTGAAAATGATTGGTGTAGGTTGGAGTTCTCATTGAGGAGCCATTTCCAATGCTTGCTCTTGATGAACTATGCCAAAAAGCACAGAATGACATCCAAGAAGCAATTGCAACCGGAAAGTTAATTCGTGCACGCTTTGTTGCAAAGCAAAATAGCCACTCTGAAGAGCATTCACCAAATGGCCGGCCCAACTCCTAAATGAAGAAGGGGAACTGTACTATGAATGCCTTCATCAATTTTTGCTTGAGGTGGCTCTGGACGTCCTGCTTGTTTAACCAAATTAATTGTAGTTAGGAGTTGTATTATGTAATCACTAATGATAATTGTGCAACACTTGCACCAGCTCGACAGAGTGTACCTCAAATCGGCCAGAATGGTGCTTTCGGAATGTATGCTGCATATGAAACTGGTCTGTATATATCATGAATTATGTAAATATAAGGTATATATCCAGGCATTTATTTTTATATATCTATTTTTAGGACGAACCAGAAGTTCTATAAGGAATTTACTTTTTCTACCACATGTGCATAAAACAGTGTTTAATGAATATGAATCACGAGAGGATCTTTTCTCCCAAAGTTGTCTATTTGATTCGTAGACAAAATTGAAAGCTTTTGAAAAGCTTAGGAACCATTTATTTTGAGAGAATGTTTTTCTATTTTTCACTCTTATTTATAAGAGCACAACATTGTTTTCATTTTTCTATTTTCAAATATTTCCATTTTGTTTGAGAAAAGGTTGTTTTCACCGTTTCCTATACAAACTTTTGAAGATAGGAAATAGAGTGAAAATGTGTCTTTTTTGTAACAAAAAAGTGAAAAACAGAGAGTGGAAAGAAAAACATTTCTCAAACCAAACAATGCATAGAAGCTTCCTTTCACTGCCACAATTAGTTGTATTATATGAATCCTTTGGTCGGGGCTTCTACTCCAGTTTAATTTCTACTGATCCACTGATGGATGTTCTATTCTCATTGTAAAGCAGACAGTGCAGACTGGTTCAACGGGATAAGTTGACCTCTTGAAAGTTGTCACAACAGTTTTGGTTCTTACATAAACATTTTGAGTCGATTATTTCATAAAATTGAAAGGAAATGCAATTGAGTGGCTTTCTGCTACTTGCTGAGTTACTTAATCATTTGAGAATTCATTTATACTTGAAATTGGTTTCTTCTCTTCCTTCCACGTTTTGGTTAAGATGATTTAACTTCATTTTAAATTTTTAATGGAAGACGTCAGTAATTGAATTCTACGGGAAGCTCCTTTTTCTTTTCTTCCTTCTGATGGTATATTTTCTTAATGGTAGATTAAAAAGCAAACACGTTCAGCACCGAGCACGGTGAAGGTGTATTTTGGGATCAAAGAATCTCAAGAAAACCAGGTGGGTGGGCAAATTGGACAGCAACAAGGATCAACCATAAATTTATGGTAGTCTTGTATAGGAACATCATGGTAAGAGTCAAACTTTTTCTTTTGCAGTTTGAACTGTAGTGTAATAGAATGATGCTATGAACAGAGATTGAGAATGAATAAACGGTAGGTTCACTTTGTCAGCACAATCAATGTCATGAATAAGACCATTACACCATAACCATGTTTCGGCTGCTGCTCTCTTCCCCCACAACCCTTTATCTTATTATGGATCTGCATCTGTATTGTTTCTTTTATCTGAATTTGATACCAAAATTGTAATTGAGAAGGGTGTTTTGCGCATCAAATAAGAAGTTGCATTGGTAAAATCCGAGCATTTCAAAGCTGTGTTAATATCTATTGACTGGTCTAATGATGATTCATCGATTGAGTGTGCAACTACAGGGTATGCAAACTTTGAGGGGAATAGCTAAAGTTAAAATAGGTTATGCGACTGTTGCATACATGAACTTAAAATAGAACACTTGTTTATGTAATTAAAAATTTAAACGTGTTCCTATTCCAAATCGATGACATTTTAAAACTCGCAATATTTTATCTTATAGATAACAGCAGAGATTAGAGCAAACTCTACCGAAATTGATTACAGTTTAAAGTAAATTTTGTATAAAATTAAAAGCTAAGATGAATGCTTAATGTTGACATATCTCGATCTTCTACAGTCATCAGCTAATACTATCCCTACAAGCAGACATTCGATTTCTGTTGTTACGATACTTTGAATTACAATGGCATGTCCCAGCAGCATTTTTACTCGGGAGGATCCTAACAAATATACATATTAAAGTATCAATAATTTCATCCTTCAAGTGTCAATTTTGAGAAGGTATCTCATGTTAGTAAAACAAAGAGGACTAATTTGGACAAGTTGCGCCGCATGACTCAGTAATGTTTAATTGAGGCATAGGTATTGCTAAAGAAAATGGTTTTTTTCTTCATTGCCTAGGAATTACGATGTATATACCTTGAGAAAGTAGAGATAGAGAAGGAATAAAAGAAAGTGGTAAGGTTAGAGAAACAGACAGGGATATAAAGTGGATGTAGAAACTGAGACATAAAAAATTCAAGATTGATAGTAGTATCATGGGCCACAATATTTTGTTTGATGATGCAGGACAGTAGGAAATGAGCACTATTTTGGTGTCCTAAACCCAATGGTTTGCACCTTGCTTGGCACTCGAACACTAAGTACACAGTTTGAACAACAGCTTTTAACTCTTCACATTTTGACCATTTATAAGTGACAAAAAATTACTGAAGTTTAGATTCATGCTCAATCAATCAAATCATAGAACTAAATGAACATCCTAGCCGACCCAACAAAAAGGGGGAGGGGGTGTTACAAACACTTAACCAATCCTTGTTTCTGGAAGAAATCTTCGAACACATGCAACTTTTTGTGGATCTATTGGTATCCAAGATGATCTTTATAACCAAAGTTGTGGGAGTAGTTATCAGGAAGAACAGAATCAGCAAGAAATTGTCTCTGTACAACATTTTTTTCATTTTTGCTTGGTAGTTGCACTCCGCTTGGATTCCAGAGTTGTGCCATCTTTAAGTGCTGCTAGGGCTTCATTCTCCATCCCAAGTCCAGTGAGGGCAACAGATTGAAGATATGATGCTATGTGCCAAACCGGGGAAATGGCTTGCACCTGCATTGCATCGTTCAGTGCTTCCCTAGGCATGTCACTCATGAGATAACACATACTACGCCGTGCAAAGACTGTTGGAGAAACCATTGTTCCAGCATCAATGAACTGCATTGAACAATGAACTTTAATCCTGACCAATACTCTTATCAAACATAAGGTATTGTGTGCATCAATAGTAAGAAATCTAAAGCACTATTCATAATTATGAAAATCTCTCACGTGCTGGATCCGAAGGATCTGGTCACTGCCAGATTCAGTTTTATTTAAAAATCAACTAGAGATCTATTTTGTGACATGCAATTTCATTTAACTAATCAGCCGTCTCTGAATAAAAAAATTGCAAGCCAAATTCAGACAAGTCCATCTTATCAACATAAGTAATCTACCTGCGTATAGCACTCAATTGCCAGTCTAAAATCTTTCTGCCGGAAAGCAATATCCCCCTTTTTCTTGCAATTTAATGTCTCCTGCATCTGATCAGTCCACATCTGAAATGATAACTGCAATACCAGAAAAAGGTAGAGAGAATACACAAGTTAGCCTCTTTTAAATATATATATGGTTTTTGGACAAAGATAACCCCAAGAAATCAGTAAAATATAATTTAGGTAGAGAACCTCATTTGCCACTCCTTCATCATCTTTATAACCAATATTTTCCATAACTTCATGAATGGCAGTCAAGTCCTTTCTTGAGCATGCTTCACCAAGTGGAGATAATGAGGCAAAAGTAGTACTGTGCTGGATGCCCATCAAGACATGTGAAGGAACCTAGAAATACATGAGAATGAACAAACATTGTTAAGAAAAATAATCACAACTAACCAAGGTGTTGCGATCTGTATGTCATGCATGGTGTGCAAAGATATGATAGCCTGAATGAATAAAAAAGACAAGCTAAGAAAGACATGCCTTTAAGTCTAAATGCTTGTTTAATTGTTTGAGATGATTTAAGTATGTTCCAAGATAACAAATGTGAGAACAAAATTTGGCTATTCTCCACACAACCATTTTGAGGTCACTTAAAACAAATAAACAAATAGGGGTTTTTATTCTTCAGTTTTGATCAGTTTCTAAGCAGAAAAGTCATCCACTCTAACCATAAAAATAAAGTACTTTCCCATTTAGATTGATTTGAATATGATCTCTAATACAGCCTACTTAAAAGTGGTACTGGATTGAATTATATCTTCATTTATAAATTCTAAACTTGCAGTTTATATTAAATAAATCTAAAGAACATGGTTAATTAGTACTACCATTGTTCCCTTTAAAATATCTTCAGGGGTTTTTACAGAAGAAATATATGTAATAAATCTTCTGGTCCCTCATAAAATACTTATGAAGTTCCTATTGTATCTTTTTTTTTTTTTTTTTTTTTCATTATACTTCATAATAAACGCTATTAGTTGTTTGTTTTTCACTTCCACTTTCATGGCAAATATGTAAATTAATTAAGAATGGGGTAGAACAAGTGCAATTGACAGAAAGAAATTAATGATATCTTGAACTTTGGAAATGAAATATATAGGAACAAAAATTTCAAAAACATTGACTTATAAGGAATCGGAGGGAATAATATATTATATTTATAATTAGAATAAATAATAATTCAAAACAACAACTACCATATATTAGACAAAATAATCTTAATCCCTTCTCAAAAAATAAATATCCAAATAAATTTTATATACATCTCAATAAGATGTAATTTTGAGCAAATCAAATTATGAAGAAAACATATTTGTAATTTCACAAATTTCTACGGTATGGGTTGCATGATTATGTTATAAATAACATTATGTATGTGTATCAGTTCAATTTGGGTCACATCAGTTTTTAAAATTATATTTGAAATCTGATCCTCTTTCTCTCAATTCTTTCAATTTAGTTTATTTGATTTTCAGTTTGTTCAGTTTAGTTTATGCAGTTTGCATTGAATTAGACCAATTTATGAACATCCCTACAAAGCAACTTGCACTAAGCACACAAGACTTCAAACAAGATACTCATTGATTACTACTAGTACATGATTCCTTACTATTACATAAAAATACTAAACCAACCTCTGTTTCCTTCTGAAGAGGAGCCAAAGCAGCTACCAATGATTTTGGATTAGGCCGTTCTCTAGGTTCATATTGTAAACATCGAGATGCCAAGCGTACCAACTCAGTTCCATCATCATCAGAAAATTGTCCTTCCAAACAAGAATCTGTCAGCATCTGAAGATTTCTTCCACGAATCACATCGAGTGCCTGCACCAAATTTTATAATAATCACATATGCAAGTTTACATATAGTATAGTAATATATAATTGGCTATTAAGGGTATGTTGTAGATGGAGGATTAGGGAGTGGAAAGTAAGGTTTTGAGTAGACTTCATTCTTATCAGGGAAGCAAAATTGGGGATGATCCTGCAACCACCACAACCTTCATTTATCTTAATAAACATTCTGAATTTTCCCAATTTGTACAAGTTTCAAGGATTTTAGCATCAAAACAAAAGAAGAAACTTGTTAAATTACCATGATTAAACTCAAACTTTCGGAATTGTTCAGCATTAACACATTTGTTTCATTAGGAAAAAAAGTGAAAGGTAAATTCACTGGGAACTTTCAGGACCTAAACTAAACTCATAATTAAGTCATTGAAATCAACCTGCACCCATATTCATTACCCATTGGTAAGAATTACTTACATGACTTGGGGGGATATGCTTCCCACTGAGAAGGTCAAGCAGAAGAGTGCCAAAGCTATATATTACACTTTCTGGTGTTACTCTCCCTACAAAACAAAGACATCAAAAATCATGTATCACTCATCTCTACAAATCATAAACAATTGTAAATTTTTTCAAATGCAAAACAGATATTTATTTGAATATTATAAAGTGTTAAACAAAAGCACGAAGGTCAAATTAACAATAGAGAAAAGGTATTATATGGCATACCAGTTCTGAGATACTCTGGAGGGGTAAATGCCAAATTTGTGCTATAACTTTTCCCGTCCCTGCTGTTTTTCATGAGACCAAAACTCGAAAGCCTGGGATTACCATCCTGCGAGGTTCTAACACATTTTTATTAATCTGATTACTGGGATGTGTGAAAAGGGGGATACACAAAAACTTACCTCATCAAAAAGGACTCTATAGGCATTAAGGTCATGATAGAGAGCACGCCCTTTGCTTGTGCAGTACTCTAGAGCTTGTGCAAGATGTAGAACAACTCTTAGTCGCATTGCCCATTTCATAGGTTGTGTTTCCCCTGATTAGACACATGGCTACATTATTTCACACCATAATAACTAAAGGGGTTTGGCGTTTAAAGTATCATTCCAACAACACAATCATAACTACATAGCAAAGCAAAAATAGGAGATTAGAAAAGTCAGGGGAACAACCAACCATCAAGAAATTTAGATATATGCCACATTCGCTTAGTATAAGATCTATCTTGCGATGTTTTGATCAGAGTCCAAAGGACTTTGGGAAACCACGTAAAGAATGACTCTAGAAAATTGGTAATAACAAGGACATTGCTTCCACCATCCAAAATAACTTTAGACACTTCTCAATACAATATATTTACATAGAAGTCTTCATAGAGACTGAGATTCATTTTACAAGTGCACTTCTTGGTAATTTGACACTTAAAACTGTAGGATTTCGAGGTGAGTTGAAAGTCCCATGTTGATTAGAGATGAGTAAAATGGACAATCTGATCTCTTATATGGATTTGTTCATGACTCATTGGTGCAACATCCTTTATAATGTGTTCAGTTTGTCCAAGCCCACATGATAATCAACAAACATATAAAAAAAATGGCAACATCATGAAAATTCCAAAAGGAAACGTTACAATTTTGGTGGCTTATGCACTAATCAAGTACGAAGAACAATAAAACCATAAATTTAGCACTGATTAGATTTTCAATACTTAGGATTAAAAAAATGTATGAAAGGAGCTCTTACAATGGAAAAGGTGTTTTGCCAGTGTTTCATTGGGCATATATTCTGCCACAAGCAACCTCTCATCTCCTTCACAAAAACAACCAAGCAAATTTGCCAATCTTTGGTTACGAAGCTGACCCACTGCTCTTGCTTCCTCCTGCAGTTATGAAATAAATTTGTTTTGATTAATTGAAAGTGAAAAGGAAAAACAAAAGGAAGGTGTAGCAGCACAACCAAATCCACACCAATAACTTGCAAACACAATGAAACCTAAACATCTGGGATTATTCTCAGCTCATGGAAAAAAGGTATATACAGATGCAATGTTAAGCCTTAGGCACAATTGCATGCTACCAAAACTGCAAAATTGACCAGGCAACATGGGAAGAATATCTAGGATAGCTTATTACCCACTTGAAAACTTGATTACGGCTAAAAAGAACTCAGAGAACTTACTATGATTTCTTCATTATTATCACATATGGTTCACCGGCACTAGTCTACATCTATACCTTGTATTTTGAGTAATGCAAAGTACACAAATAATGCATTTGTGCAATGCAAGGTCATGACCAGGAGAATATAGAGTTAAAAGCAAGGTTAGAAGCCAATTGGAACAGGGGAATTTACCAAAAACTGCCGAGCATCGGGCCACGCATTCCTGTTAAACCGCTTAACAGCAATCCTCATTTGATTCTCCAGCTTTCCTTTATAAACAACATTGGGAGCCTTCTCTCCATGTTCAGATACAATGTTCTCAACAGCAAAACCAGATGTTGCATTCTTAAGTTGCTCAAGTGTAAATTCGCGGAATGTAGGCCAGTTACTGACCTCACTACTATCCTCAATTTCTGGAACAAATGTTCAAACAAACATATATAATATTTCCCTATAATCATATGGAACTATATAAGGCACTAGAGTGTGACTTTACCCACCAGCATCCGGGGTTTCAATAACAGATGCCTTAACTTGTGAATCCACACAGCATGGCATGAGTCTGGAACACTGAATCCCCATTTTACAAGGCTGAAATCAAACTCCAAGTAATGAACACCTCTTCCACTTTCAATGAAGTGCCAGTCTTTGCTGAAAATATTTGAAAATGACAATCAGTCCACTCAGATCCACCTGGACCTTATCAATCCTGTGCACTGTCACAAGACACATTCATATTTGGCTTTGATGACTGGTTACCACAGCTTATGTATCTGTAACAAAGCCAGAATTGTCTGTGAATCACTTCAAAAGCTTTCCTCAAGTGAACAAAAATCATTTGATTATAGCACAAACTATGTATCAACATGATCTTCAAAGATTTCAACACAAACAACCAAGCAATTCAAACAGAATAATCTGTAGATTCTGCACTTGTTTTTCAGATTATACGAACATCAGAAACCTTTTGGAAGGAATAAGTCGTGGAGAAAAATTAAGAATCCATAAAAGCACAAGGTAGAATAGGAGTACTTTTGGAGACAAGTTCATGTTCTCACAACCACAACTAATGACAGCAACAACCCCAATTAAGAAGCTCTTAAAGTATGACAGTCTAACTACTACCACCTTAGCATTAAAAGCTAAAGAACATCAGACATGAAGATTTACTGCATTCCTCCAAATGTATAAGTAAAAATAAAACATAAACACTCATATGTTGAAGATTTAATTTCATATGATAGCCTACCTACTCATATTTTAACATCTATCTTTTCTACCTATTTTTTCTTTTTTGGTGTTTTTGCTTCAAGTCAACTCAGTTACACTCAAGTCTTCATAACCAAAATGCTGAGCAAAAAGCACCAACTTTTTCAACCTACTCAAAAGGCTACTTCACCTTTTAAACTTCTTCTAACCTTCTCCAATGGCAGAGGAAAAAGTTGAACCACCTGGAGCTGAAAAAATGTGTCTTTTTTTCTTCTTTTCTTTTCTTTCTCGATCAAATCAACACCTTTTACAAGATCCACATTTTCGCCCCCGGAGAACCTCGTTTTGCAATCTGCAAAGTTCAAGTCTTTACCTCGATCCAACCAAACCCCAATAATCTTTTCTCCTCAGAAAATCAGGATTTTACAAATCACCCCCCTCTCGGTTCCAACAGATCAAGTAAAATACTCAAACCCCACAATAAAAAAATTCAACTTTTTTATGAACAAAATCAGTTTGGGAGGAGAAAAATACAGGTGTTGGGTGAGAACTCAAAGCTGAACTGAAGATCTGTTGAGAAGCAGAAGAATAAGAAGATGTGATGAATGATAGAGCTATGGCTTTGGTTTTCTGACATTTTCTTTTTTAGCCTTTTTGGTTTTAATAAATAAATAAACAAATCAATTATTACCGACATGTCATGAGTGTATGTCATGAGTATATATTCAAGATCAGGAATCTGCATGTTATTTAAACCATTTTTTTATTAAGAATTTGTTGGCACAACACATTTGCTTGTACATTTTATTTTATTTTATCATCTCCAGTGTTTCAAGTTTTGCTTTTAATTGTCAAAATTTGTAATAAGACGGTTAGTTGCAGTTAAATATTACTTGCAATATTAATAAATAACTGAGATTAGAATCATTTGATGAAATTTTACAGAGATATAGTTATAATCTAAGAACTAATGATTAACGGTAAATAGAAATTAAATGCATCCATTTGAATTAGAACTAATTAGTTTCTTTTTATTAACTCAAGAATATTCAAATCTTAAAACTCTGTCAAACTTAAACTTAATTATTACTCCCCAGTATTGAAATTAACTAAATACCTGGTCAAAGTATGATATATATATATATATATATATATATATTATTTTTTTTTTCCACCGCCAATTGTTTTGGAGGATTATCTGGCATGGCTAAAGCTTATCAAGTGAAATATTTCTTGCTGGCATATCAACCAATCAATATGTGCATTTTGCAAAAACTAAAGAAAAAAAGAAAGGATAATCTACTAATTGAGTTTAAGGGGGCCAATTTTATTTGTAGCATAGTTAATTGAAATAAATAATAAAAAAAATACTATTATAAAGTACCATTTCTGCAACCACTAAAAATTGATACAGTGCTAAGAGACTTATACAAAATAATATATATTTTTAAGTTTGTTATCAATGCAACCATGTAAAAGGAAACTCAATTTGTTAATAATTTAAATTAAAAAGTATTATATTTATAGTTTATTATGAAAACTTAACAATGTGTTTGGCTTAACAATATGTGGATTCTTGAAGTCTATCATACAAAAAACAATGCTCTTCCATCATTTCTTCTTTCCACGCTTACTGAGAAATAACAACCGAAACTGGTTGAAAAATTTTCACATATAAGATATGTAAATTATATATGTAGTTGAAGGTGTTTGATTTACTAGTGTAGAATTTTGTCTTGCTTTTGGAAAAACACGAATGATTATGTTTAGTTTAACAATTCCAACAGGATATCTCATGCTCAAATCATTCTAATAAGTGGCTGCTTATTGAACTCAATTTCAACATTTCAGTGATCATGCTTTATATATATATGTATACGGGGATGTTATTTTATTTTATATTTGGTTTCATTTTTTATGGTATATAAAAGTCTAGTAAACACATGACATTTCGGAGAGCAATGTTCTTAATTAAATCTTGTTGACCATGTCACACCTTAGCATAGCTGGTAAAGGGTGGCATCATTCACAGACACAGTGACAAGCTGATGATTTGATATTATACAAAAATATCAACAAAGCACTCGAGGTACAAGTAAAAACTGGAACAAAAAATCCTTAACCTAAAGAATTTTACAATTAAGCAAAATAATTTCAAATTATTGAAATTTTTAAATGTTTTATTTGATAGTTTAATTAAATTTCATTTTTTTCTATTTGAGTAGAGTATTTTAATTACCATAAAGTACAAAAAATTATCTCTAGACAACGATATTAATGTCAACAAAAAAGAATTCTTATACATTGACAAAAAATAATCACTACAAACTTCAACGATAAAAAAGTATACATTTATCGGAACAAATCTCACATTGTTTTAAATTTTTTTAACAAACATCAACCGGAAAAAAGAATATTTGTTAAGACCTTACATAGTCTAATCTCTATATAGTTCTTTTAGACAGTTTAATCCTAGTGGATTCTTTGAGAGGATTTTGATAATAACAAAATATTTAGGCTGAAATGATTTGTATACATGTGTGTTTATTATATGAACATTAGCTAAAAAATAATAATATCATTTAATGTTACAATTAGTCTCAACAACAGACCATCTATATGTTTCTTTATTAAAGTTTGTATCACATATCGTAACAACAAATGTTTTCTAAGATATATTACATGAAAGCATGAAAGTTAACAGGAGCATAGAAAATATAAAATTAAGACTTTCTATATCAAATATACATCAATGTGAAGAAAATTTTGTACTTTAACAAAGGTCAAGTCAAATAAAAAATTAGTAAAAGAGTTATTACAACAATAATGTATAGAAGCATATATAAAAGAATCAAGACGAAGAAGATGAGTACGACAGTTACATACAATTCTTTTTATCTTCTAGTTCTTAAATAGTATTAAATATTCCTCGGGTTTTTAAATAGTGTTAAATATTCTTTGAGAATGAGTGAATCCCCTAAAATTGTTTTTTTTTAGAGTTTGTTTTTATACTATTTTGTGAAGTTTTAATTTTTGGGGAAGATTAAAATGGTATAATTAAGAGTGATTTATGTACTTAGATAATTCGAAATGCTTTGTGTACTCATTTATAACTAATAATAATTTGTGTACTCATGATACTTTTTAAGTCACTTGTTTAAGGGAGAACTGAATGTAACTTTTGTGTTTGAGTGCACCGGTATAAATTTGTTGTATTGTTTAGGTTGCTTTTAGGTTAAGCCATCTACTCTAATTTTTTGCAAAAAAAAAAAAAAGTCCAATACTTTATTTAATCCTCTCTTCTAGAGCTAGCTATTTCAATAATATTGACATACATTGATAGATGTGTAAATCTAACAATGTCAATAAAAAATAACATATATCAAGTTTGATTAAAAAAATCTTACTTATATTCAATAAAAAATAGTCATATTGGTGTTAATCTTAATTGGAAACAACCAATAAATATGTATGCTAATGTTGTTAATAAAACTAAGGTTGATCAAGAAATAATCATGACCTGTGGTTGATATATATTGGTAGAAAAACAATAAACAACATCAGCTAACTAAAAAAATTATGTTTAACATTAATTGAAAAATATTATTGATGTTGACAAATAAAATCTCACTAATTTTAGCTAAGAAATAACGGACATATATCAAAATAAAAAACGTAAGAATAATTATTCAACAATAACCATGATCGAATTTAACTTTTTCTAACAAATAGATGCCAAATTGGACATCCATATTGAAGTTCGTCCAACAATACCAAAAAGAAAACATGAAAAAAAAGATATAAATTTAAAAGATACAAAAATATGGATATTTTTAAGTTCTTGCATTTTAAGAATTAGGACCTAATAAAAAAAGGGAATATAAAAAATACATAATTTTAAGATATAAGAGAATATGAAAACTTTAATTAAAATATAAAACTATCTAATTTAATTATTTAGATTGCAGTAATACTCTAAAAAAATAACTTTAGAATAGAAATGTATTAGAACTTAAAATTTAGTTTTAGATATAGATAAGAGGACACCTAAATATATAGTTTTTTTTTTAAGAGAAAAGTTATATAAATAGGAAAATTAGTATTTAGGTTTCATTTTTATAAAAATCACCATTTCTATAAGACTGTTTCTTTTATTTAGAGTTTTCTGCCTTTTCTTCTGATTTCACCTATTATCATATTGACAATTAAAGTCTGTCATCAAACTCGTGACAGCGACTAGAGTAAGACTGTTCGATCAAAATCTTAGATCGAGTAAGTTTATTTTTTGTCCCATTTTTTTTTTTAGTTAGTTTTCAAGTCTTTATAATTACCTTAGTCTAGATTGTCATTGCATGTAGTGTTTCTATCATCAATATTAGTCTTTGTTAATTCAGGGCTATAGTGATGTGTTTTGATCATTGATCATAATTTTGTAGTGCAAGTTGTATCTCTGAGAACCCTAGGTTCTTGGAACTCTTTGTGAAGGTAAGAGAAACTAATTGCACATTTTTATAAATGTTAAAGTAAAACACTGTCAAAAATGATGAAATTGAATTATTATGGTGTAGATCAATTTAGGGTTGTAGATGGGTAAAAATCTTGCATATTAAAAACTGAAACAGAGAATTTCGTATCAGATGCACTGATCGCATACCCGATGAGTCAGGGGCATTTTGAGAGCAGATTCCTCATATTGGATTGTACCGAGTGCGAGCCATGTGGCGCCAGGCACAAGTCCTATGGTGTCGGGTGCATTCTTGAAGGAACGCTCTCTAATCTTATTGTTGCTGCATGCCACTTTATTTAATTTTATTCTTGAAGAGAGAGAAAAAGTGAGAGCACAAGAAGCTTTTGTTATGAAGGATACAACTCTATTCTTTTGCTCCACGATATGGAAAATAACTAATTGGACCAAATCATATGAATTAACTCTATCATATAAGTGTGATGTAATTCATTTTCGGATGAGGGTCGTGTGAATTTCACAGTTGAGAGTCATGTGGCAGTTGCACACGAGTCTTCCGGAAGTAGAGTCAAGTGTCTTTGTATATGAGTTAGTGTATGTATGATATGGGTTATTATATAGATGTGATAATTGTAAAATGTGATGTATGAGATGAATTATGTAAGCCTTATGTGTTGTAATTTGGTTATGATAGAAATATAACTTACGATTATATATTTTAAAACTCTCTAACTTACCATTCTTTTTGTGTGATATTTGTTTTATTTTTAAATATGTAATGATCGTGTGTTACACGTGAGCGGAAGATTTGATAGGTGGTGTGACTCTTCAGTGAACTGATAGAGAAAATATATTTTATTTTGTGATTCCATGAATATATTTATATTAAATTTTCTGTAGAGAGGTATATTTTGAAATACTATGATGAATATATGAATATTTATATTTAAGTATATTATAGAATTTATGTGTTATATAATTCATATTATATGAAAAATATGGGATGTTACATTCACTCTCATAAATTTCTAAAAATTCATAAACAATATATTTTATTATAAAACATCTATATTTTTTTTTTATAAAAACTATATTCTAAGTATCATTTATCCAAACACATTAGTAAATTTACTCCACAAATATGCAAAAACAATTGATAAAAATTATCTTAGAGTTCTTGAAGTCTTTGTATAACATCTTCTATTGGAAATATAATACAGGTGATACACCATCAAACTAAATCTGAAGCATTTCTTGCTAGGAATTTAAATTATAATTTACTGCTTTGTAAGAGGTTAACTCCTCTCACTAAAAAATCAATGTTTGTTTTATTACTCATAGCTATAAATGTCTAAATATTCACGAGAACATTATTAGTGTTCACTTGTAATATAGGAGAGTGATAACCCTTTATACGTTGTAAGACATTACCCCTCTTTTTTGTGAGTGAATCTGTGATGGATAATATTCTTTGTAAACCTTTTTTTGTCTTAGCCAGGAGTAGCTACGTTTCAAATAATAGTTAGTCTTAGCTAGAAGTTATTTCTAAAGAGTACTTAATCTTAGTGAGTAGTGATTGTGTTATAAAGAGTTCTCAATCTTAGCTAGGAGTGATTGCATTTTAAATAACCGTCATTCTTAGCTAGAAGTTGTTGTAGTTAAAAGAATACCCAATCTTAGTTATGAGTGACAATGCTTTACAGATTATTCAACCTTAACCAGAAGTGATTGTGTTCCAAATAATATTTTCTCAGCCAAGAGTAATTGTGGTATAAATAATACCTATTTTTAACCTAATATGGTTGAGGTCAAATTATACTTATTTGTATCTTACAATAGTGATTTGCCTTCTCTTGATTAGAAACTCAACACAATTATAGTTAATTGATCAACCAGTATAAAATCATAGTGTAAACTCTTATTACCCTTCACCTTTTTACATTACATGTTATTAAGTAAAGAACTCTCTTCCTGCTCCTAACATAAAGAACACACAAAGTATTAAGTATATGGAAAGACCTCTAGATTGATATCCTTATTCTAAAGAATTATATTGTGTAAAAGTTTCCATAGAATAAGAGTTTTTAGTAGCTAATATGAAATTCTCATCTCCACTCTAAGGAGTTATGAAATTGCGAAAGAAAACCTTAATCACTTTTTAACTTAGAATACCAAAATTGTCAAAAGTCCAATTAAGTATATAAGGTAACTCGGAAAGAATCAAGTTACAAAGATTATCTAACATTGGAATATGTTTGCAAAAAGGATTATAGAGACCAAAAATTACCATTCCAAGTCTACACAATTTTAAAAGATAATTTATATCTCTTCGTACTATGAACCCCAACTAAATTAGAGATACACATATTACAACACTAATTATCATTCCAAAAATTAATTTGCGCACCACTACTCACACTTCAGTAAATATTATCTCAAAAAAATATCATACCACTCTTAGTGTCAAGCTAGATTGAAAATTTTTTATATAAGACAAACTTTTTATATTTAATTTTTAAAAATCTAAATTTTATCGACTCAACTTAAGATTATAAAAGAAAAATCCTAAATAAACTTTATTTTCAACATGTATGTTCATAATTTTTTACTCAATACCCCCATAATATTAATAGTAGTAACAAAATTCAAATAATAATGAGAAAAACAATAAGAATCTACTTCCAATATGCCTAAGTTATTGCTTACAAAGAATCCACTTAATGATCTCATTCTCTCATTTGGGGTAATAAATGAATTGTACCAAGTATATTTAAAACCAGTCTTGTGAAAAAAAAAAAAGGTGGACAATAAACTAAAAGCTTCTGCAATTCACTTTATGCTTTAGGGAAGATTTTCATATTCATGTGAGTAGTTTTATAATGATGTTTGAGGGTGTAAATTGGATTGTATTATTTAGGTTGTGAAGTTCTTTTAATAGAGTCAAATTTATACGCACTCAATACTTTTTACCACTTTTATTTAAGTTAAAAAAAAACATAGGTTAAGTTAAAATAGAAATTGAATTTTTATTTAAACATTTTTTTAGTTTTACATTTTGAAGTTAATTGCAAATTTTTGTTTACACGCAAACATTAAAATATGAACGACAAATAATAGTGCAGAAACACAAATATTAAATTCACATGTACGTAAGAAATGGTGGGTTCATATTCTTATTTCTTTATTTTCTCCTTCTACTACTGCTATTGTTGTCAATACAATTTTTTGAAATAATATTTTGTAATCTATGATAAATTTAAGAATTTGTTTCTGAATGAAATGATACTAAAAAAACTCATACTTTATTAAATAATGTTGAAATACTTCCTCAAAAAAATTTCCGTAAATTAATAAAATAGAAAACTAATATTTGGTCAAATTTTTACTTTGTATTTTTTAAATTATTTTGTAAATTAATTAATATAAAATAATATGAGAATTTGAACTTAAAATTATTTTCTAAGCGTTAATATAGTTATAGAATAGTCATAATTTGCTTTTCTTTTAAAATATAAGACGTAGTACTTTAAATTTATTCTAAAAATAATTTTTTAAAACTTTTTTTGAATATAATCTATTTTAAAAAAGAAAACGCTTTTTTAGAAATAAGAAAAAAAATACGCACAAAATATTAAATAACTGATGTTACAAAAAGAAAATTAACTAAAACAAATTTCTAGGGTTAGGGTTTAAATGATCATAACCCTAACTTTATTCCTCAATTCAGTGTTGGGAGTAGATTGAGCAGCAGAGGAACAATGTCGAAGAAGAACAACCTTGCCAAGAGGAAGAAGCAATACGAATTCGATCTCCAAAGTACTGTCATCTTCGATTTCTTCCCAACTCAATCTCACGTTTCAATATTCATGTTCTGATTTTCGTGTTTGTGGTGATTTTCTTTCAGGGGAGAAGCAAGAGAAGCTAAAGAAAGAGCAGAAGCTCCAAGCGAAGAAAAACAAGATGAAAGTTAGTGTTTGCTTCTCAATTTCCCATTTTTTTTTCCGCTCAGAATTTTATTTATTTTCGGTTAAAAAGATTTGGGGATTTGTGGTTTTAGGTTTCCTGTCTTTCGTTTGGATTTTAATTTTGTTATGTAAAAAGGTTTTAGCTTTTTTATGCAACAAAATTGGTCGTTGAATGCTGAGATAGTGGGTCAAATTTAAACTGCCATTCTTCTTATTTGATTGAATGCTGAAGTAACCAATGGTAGTTGCCCATTGGGTTTGGATTTAGGGTTTAGTGCAGAAGGGGCTAGTTTTTCTAATGTGACGAAACAGAGGTTTGAAGTTTTATTAGTTGAGACACTCACATTTAGTATCCAACTACCTCCAAGGGTAAAAACCCTGTTGAGAGGAAAAAAAAAAATTGAAAGCTGAAATAGGGTAAACAGAGTGTATGTTTATGTGATCTGAATATTAGATTCTTGCTTTGAACTTGAAGGAAAACCGAAAGTAGAGAAAGTTAAATTGTGTGTGTTTTTTTTTTTTTTTTTTTTTTCTTTTTATGTGTATGTGTGTGTTTTGAAGATTAATGTCTTTTGTTTGGTTATGTTTTTGCTGGGCATTTAGGTTGATGGTAGCAACAAGAAGAAGAGTGGATTTCAGGTGGGGAAGAGAAAAGTGAA
>Ga0209489_104501_pt1 | contig 25560 bp, 14 predicted proteins | sample SiratrowhiteBW_FD_187527 | JGI IMG/M metagenome (GOLD analysis project Ga0209489, IMG submission 187527) | Root nodule microbial communities of legume samples collected from California, USA - Siratro white BW (SPAdes) (version 2) | ecosystem: Host-associated > Plants > Roots > Nodule | place...
AGTGGGTGGGACCGACTTTGTTAGAGGTGAGAGAAGAATATAAATAGAGAGGAAAGGAGCAATAAAGAGGGGGAAGAAGAAGTGGGGACAGAATTGGGGAGAGCAGTGGCCTCTCGAAAGCCACATATACTTTCTGTTATTACTGCTTGTACATTTTCTATACACAGACTTTATCTTCATGAATTCTGCATTACTCTATTCATATTCCTTCTTACTATTTTGCAAATTATCCATAATTCTGGAGTGTGGGAGGGTTCTGTTTATGTGGCTGTCTAGTGGGGAACCTTACACATTCTTTGACTGCAATTTATACTCTGAAAGATGCTAATTTCTGTTCCTTTTTTTATCTGGTTTGAAGTTTCTTGGTTCAGTTGCGGCATCTGTGGTTGGTTTGAGCCATTTTTTCCGCACTGTAGCTGACTCAAACAGTGCTAGACTAAAAGCACTGGCTTCATTCCTTGGAAAGTCTTGTAAGAAGGCTTATGGGAAGTTGGAGATTGTTTTAAGAAGAAAGCCCATTGTGTCTGTTGATGAAAATGCTGTTATTGTTCTTGTTCCCAATCCAGATCGAGCTTTTGAGGGAGGTAAAAGCTACATTCCATGTGAATTCCTTTTGCATTATTTACATTCGATTTTCCATTCATCTCATGATTTTCAAATTTATTTTGTATTCTGTTTTCCCTGATGCGTTTTGAACTTTCGTTATATTGTTGTTGTTCTTTTGGACTTGCAAGCAAGAGCCGACCTCATATAGTGGGTGGATAGGGTTTTCTGTTGTGTTTTGGACAAACACATTGTCAGGTACATAATGGTAATGATATCGATTGTTTTTGTTCCTTTTTGCAGACTGTGTTCAACTTGGTTTTCTGCCCAGACATGTTGCAAAATGGGTCTCTCCTCTTTGGGATGCCGGATTCTTCACGTTTTCTGGATATGTTTGTCCAAAAGAGGCAGTTGCAGCTGCCAGAGGAGAAAACTCTAAGAAAGTTCAACTAATGCTAAGTGTGTCAGAGGTGTGTTGGATGTGTCTTCTATAGGATGACTTGTCAGTTGTCTTTATTTATGTTACGTGATTTTTGAAACATTTTAACTTTGCAGGGGCATCATTTTAAAGATATGTCACATATGATGCAATCCGAACATATTGTGGCCTTTTGCTCACTCATTGCTTCAGTTGAAAGATGTTATGGCCTTTGGAGATTACAAGAGGTAAGTGGTGCCAGACTAGGAAGATCTTTTTGCATTGATTGGTTAAGATGTTCCACATCAACTATGAAATTGACCAAAATACCCCTTATAAGACTTGTGCAATTTTCGCCTTTGAGGCACTTTTTGAATGAAGTTAGGCTTAACTAATTTCTAACATGGTATGAGACCCTATCTAAGCTCTATGGTAAGCAACCTGTAAATTTAACTATTCAGATGTCTAGTTTTGGGTGTAAAGGGTATGTTTAAGATGTCTCATATTGGCTAGGAATATGGCAGAAATACTACTTTAAGATGTCCCATGAGCAACTATTTTCTAATAGATTGGGATATCACACTTAGTTTAATGTTGAAATGAAGATTAAGTTTGATTTCTTTTTCTAGTTTTGTTATCTTGAAGTATAGTTACAAGTTTCTCTTTCTGTCACTCAAGCATTCTTGATTTTGCATGTGAATGAAGATGTTTATGCTAAAATAATTTTGAAAGATCCAGTTATGAATAATTATTATTACTTTTTCTACCAGGTTCTAAATCGATACAAATGGCCCGAATCATTAAAGTCTGAAATTGTTTGCAGTAAGTGTTCTTTTTTAATATTATTAAGTACAATGCCAACCCTACTACATTACAGGTCAAAATCAATAAGATGACCTCGTTCTTTTTTTCATTCTTCTGGACTATATTGTTTGAAACCTTTTCTGTCTATCAGGTGCATCTTCTATTGGTTCATCTGTCAATTCAAAATTTCTTGCTGCTTTTTCGTCTGCTGTTGGGAAGAAATCAATGCAACATTTTGACTCTGAAGAGTCTGATCCCGAAGTAATCTGAAGGCCTTTGCTCTTTCGTTAGATTCCCTTGAAAATTTTTTCCATCTTTTCTAAAAGAGGTATGATTTGTTTAAATTGTTTTTTTTAATTCAATAATTTAATGATGCTTTTTGACAGTGGGGCTGCTGGAGTGCTAGTGAAGAACTGAAGAATCCTTCTGTTAGGATTCTATTCCCCACTATTGAAAGAGTGAAGAATGCTTATAATGGGATTTTGCCTTCAAGATATATTCTTTGCTTCACAGAGGTGAATGATTTTCTTTTCAGCTTTGAATGGATAATGTTAGATGTGTCTGAGATATATGATTTTCTTTATGCTAGATTCCTTGGGTAGCCTTTATTTTCATGTTGTTCCGGTTCCCTTAGTAGTTTGTGATCAATATTTTGTTGAAAGTCCTACTTAATTAAAATCTGAATACAAAAAATAATGTATTTTATTTGTATTTTTAAATGAGAACAGATGAACGGATACTAACCATTCATTGATTGTGTTGGAAAACTGCCTTAACTGTCATAACTCTTAGCACGCTTTAGTTGCGGGGTATCTTTGGAGGGTGCCTTGATTGTAGTCTCATCTCAAGGGTCGTGAATTAGTTCTACATTGGTTAGAGAGACGTGAGTTAAATAAAACTCAGGCAGTCTTTTCCTTACAAACTGATTTTGTGGGCTGAATTAAATCCAAACTTAAATTCTAAGAAATTGTTTAGGTGTTACCACCAGTACTCTCATTACAAAAAAGGTTTATATATATATATATAGGCATTTTCAATTATCAAGGAGACAAGGTCAGATTTGAGTTCTCTCGTTAGTTTGTTATGTGACTAGATCACGTGGAGAGACAGGCATCATTCATAAAAAGATTGCACAGGACAATTTGTAGGTCCCTATTTAGGATGAGTTTATCAAGGATTGCGTTAAAGGAATATATTGAGTCTGCGAATATGCGCCCCTTCCCCTAGCCGTTTTCAAATAGTTAGTATTGAAACCTTTTTCATCACAAATGTGAATCCCATTTAGCTCGTGACTCTATTTTATTATCAGCATTATTTTCGTAGAAATTCTTTTCAAAATTATCTTCGGAAGGGGTAAAGTTTTGACATTGTTGGAATATGTAAATTGTAATTATGTGTGCACAATGCATAACTGATTCTCTACTTTTGAACAGAAAACTTGGCAAAGGTTGAAGACTTTAGATATACTTCATGATGCTATCCCTCATCCACATGAAAGAATAGGGCATCCGATGCATATCAAGGTAACTAACTTTATATTGATTTATATTCATGTATCATGTATGTATTCTTGTTATGGAAAATATTCTTAAAAAGTTAGTTGTTGTACTGTATTTATTCTTCTTATGCTGTACGGATGAAGTCTCTTGTGTTGATGAAGGAAAAGTTGAGTTTGGGGGATTCGGGTGCCTCTTTCCTTTGTGTCCTGTCATTCCCCATCTCTAGTTTTGATTGGGAAGTTGGCAACTAATAATTCTTAAATCGGAATTTGGTTGGGTTCAAATTGATGAAGGCTGGCTTAGGTTATTTGAATGGGTTTCACATTTTATGAGTACAAGTGAAAAGATTTCTGGTTTAGATACTTCTCGGGTGCAGTTTGTCGATCTCATAATCTTGAGTGTTAAGTTTATACATGCAATAACATTGGTAGCAATGAGCTTACTATGAAGCTATAATTCATCTAATTTATTTATTTATTTTTGTTTGGTTTCATGGAATGCAGTATTATGCTAGATTTTTGGCTATAAATCATCTAATATTATGCTAGATTTTTGGCTTCTGTTGTGACGATGATCAGTGTTCTGGAGCTTTCTCACCAGTTATTTTCCTATTGTAAGTGCACAAGTTCTGTGTCTTTGAAACATGCACTCATGTTTTTGAGGAAAAGGACAGCATTATCTGTCTGTTGTATGAGCTTTTGCCAAGTCTTTTGTATTCTATTGCACAATATTAATGACTTGCTTTCGCTGCATTTTTACTCTATTTGTGTGGACAAGATTTCAAAAGCCCCTTGTATGAACTTTACTCATTCATATGGTTGTCACTGTGTTCCTACATTAATCTATGCCCCAGATACTATATACATATAGGATTTGACTTGGGTAATTAGCTTCTCGACTACTAAACAAATCTCTTCTTTTTCTCCCCACATCACGAATGTATGTTTGAAGTGATTTGATTGAAATTGGTTTGCTCAGGTGGTGCGCAGACGCTTCTGGTCTGGGAGGGATGCACCTTCCGTTGGTTGGGTATACTGTGGGTCTCATAATTTTAGTGCTGCTGCCTGGGGGCGACAGATTTCAAATCCATTTAGGATAAAAGATGATGGACCTAAAATGGAGGACCCTTCTGTGAATTGTGGGCTTCACATTTGCAATTATGAACTTGGGATTATATTTACTTTTCCTCCTACAGAAAATAATGGTCGTTCTAAAGTTAAAAGCACAGAATTGGATGATATAATTCTGCCGTTTGTTGTGCCTGCTCCTAAATATAGATATAGTGATCGGCCAGCTACAAAGCAGGCTATGAGGGAGGTTATGGTTGAACTTGCTGAGCGAGAGAGCGAGAAACGTACAGAAGAAGAAATGATGGAAGAGCTTGATGATGAAGTGGAATTTGTCGAGCTTCCAGAAGAACTGGAAGCAGCCAATTATGTTGAACAGGAGAAGGAATATGCTGATATACTCTGGAGTCAGGTCGATTCTTCCCAGAGCGGTTGAACTTCTGCAAGGAGCGACATTAGGAGCAGGAAGCAGTGATTATGGATCTGTCAATAAGAGCATTTTATACCCGATCGTTAAGGTAAAAAATTGATTACAAAAAACATGTGGATTATATTTGACTTGTGTAATTCTGGCTTCGGGTCGTAAAATGGTGGCAAGACTTCGATATCAAACGGAAATAGTAGCAGATATTCAACTTGCTAGGATTGGCAGACATATCCCGAGATATGCGGTTGAAACTTTCTTGAGAAAGTGATTAGGAACACTCATCCTATGTTGTTTAAGTTTGGAGTAGAAAGTGGTATTTCGGATCCCTTGTGGTTCAGCCCATTTTAGACATGATGGATTACTTATAAGACTTTATAGCCTCAGGTCCCTTTCTTAGTGCTGGATCCAACTCAATCCGGGTTTCTTAATTAAAAATGGAAGATAGATTGACGGAGCAACTGTAGCATTTCTCATAGTTCCAAGGTTTCAAGTAAAGGATTTGAAAGTGGTGGCTATTCGTCACGCAATAACCTCACAGATGAAATAGTCGCTAGAAAATACAACACATGGCCACCAGTCATAATTTGATGAAGATTTGTAAATAGTAAATTATGTCGGTGTGTGTCAGCGTGTAATGGATTCCAGGTTGGCTTCAAGGGTCCCAATATGAATAGTTCAATAGCGGGAATACCATTATGTTGTCCAATAGACTGGAAAACTGTACTTGCAAAATCTTGGGCAGCATCAACATGCTACGTTGGATCAGTAAGGCCTTATGTTGTACAATTGTTAAGCATTAATATTGAGTTCCGAGACATTCTCTTTGTCAAGAAACGGAAAAAGGATGCGATTATCTCGTCGATGCAGCGGAGTGAAGTGAGTGCAGTATTATTGGAGCCAGTAGACTCCGTTGTGTAACCAACGCAGATCCTCTGCAGCAGATTTTCTAGCGCATTGTGGCAACAGAGGATCCAAATTCATTGTGTAACCATTCTTTTCCCCTTTTGATACTCTATGTAACCATTCTTTGGCAGTATTTTTTCCCTATTTTTTATTTGTTATCTATATATGAATATGCTCGAATCACGAGCGAATAAATATGCATGTGGTATTTGGTACGTGTCAAGTGTAATTCATTTATTTAATATTAATTAAATTATATTAAAAGTCTCTATATAGATAGATATATGATGTGATGATTAGATGTGTTGTATGGTCATAACTTTATTGTAAAATGATAACTAATTTGGAACATTATTGCGGTATTATATACTTAGTCGATAAATAAATAGTTGGATGTTAGATACTAATTTTATTTTGAACTGTTATAACTTTTGGAAACAAAAATGAAGTAAACGGTCACATTAGTTTAATAAAATTAGAGATTAATTTTCATGTATAATTATAAGAAAATAGGAAAACGCTAACTATATTTTAAGGAGTTGGATAAAGCGTCAAAAACATTTTTGTTATTAGGATGTAAGAAAGTATTGTTAGACAGAAAATAATTAAAGTCTCAAACATTAGACGATATATAGTTTAAATGCAAGAGGATTAGAGATATACTATTTACATTTATAACATAGACTATTCACAGTTTAATAAAGTTAAGTCCTTTGGTGATGTATTATTTGTTATCTCCTATGTTGTCTTTCAGCAAATTTGTTAGCAAATTAAAGGCAAGTTCATTGGATCCTTAACACATATTCTGAACAGAAAAACATTTTTTCCTATTTAGTTCAATGCGTTCCTTTTTGGTGTTTTAGTCAAGAAACTCTAACTTAAATTTTATATTTATTTTGAACAGAATGGACATATTTTCGTTAATATATATATATATATATATATATATATATATATATATATATATATATATATATATATATATATATATCAATACGTTTTGCTATATTCTCTATTATCCTCATTTTTAGTGTTTTTTAGTTAAAAAAAATTCTAACCTAAATTTTATATTTGCTTATTTGACGTGGCAGCTTTTAATATCCTTTCATTAATTTTAAAAGTATATGAAGTCCATAAAGTTATTAAAAAAAATATTTGGAGAAACAAATTAAAATATTTAAATGTTTGACTGGAACTAACTACAACGACTGCTTATAAATTGATCTTTATAAAATGTGGAGGCTTCCAAAAACTATTTATAGTTTCAATAATTAAGACTAACTCATCTTGTATTTCTCTTAATGTTAAAAGTTTTTAAAAAGCACACTTCACTTAATTTCTTGTGTCTTTTTGGCTAGCAAGTACACTATTTTATGTTTTTTTTAATAAGTTCTTATATAATTAACTTTTTAATTCCTTAAACAATACTTTAAAACACTAGTTAACAAAATTCTAAAAATATAAACGGTAATTAATTAAAATCATCATAAATATGATTTTTAAAATAAAAATTATCAAATTACTAATATTATCGCACTTTATGACTAGATTACACCATAGAAAATTTATGCAAGTGTAATAATTAAATTAACTTTTTATAAAATGCAATCTGATTTAGCAGGTAAAGGGTGCTAAATTCCTTAGCTGTGTAATAGATGATTGGGTGGATCTGACAGCGTTAAAATTTATGACACACGTAAAAACTTCCGCAATTTGATAAAAATTTTAAGTCCGAAAACACAACATCATATGAGAGAAGAGAGCAAGTCAACGTCGAGTTCACTTAGCTCTTGTGTTCTGTTTCCAACAACCTGCGATCCTTCTGATCTGAGTCTGAGGTACCAACTTCTTCGTCCTCTCCAACCTTCTCTTTCTCTCTTAACCCATCTTCCTTTTCTCTTTCCCACTTCTTATACAGTAACCAATTTAAGCAGAAAAATGCATCTTTTATCCATGGATCAGACATGTCAGTTACTGACTGAGAACAGAAAGGCATAACTAACTTTCCCATAGCCGACAAACTGAATGTAACTAAAAATGTTCAGTTAATTAGACAGTTTAAATTTACGTACTCATTTACTGCTATTCTTAAGAAAAACCTCTCGTTTTAGTTTTGTGTATTTCATTTTAATCCTTTTATTTATCACAATGTGGAATAAAAGAGATTAAAATAGTATGTGTAAAGAGTAAAAAAAGATACTTTAAATATAAGTACTGAAGATGTTTCTTTTAAAATATAGGACCAAATGTGATTAAATCATTAGAGAAAATAATTATGATCAAGTTTCTAAATTTATAATAATCATCTTAAAATTATAGGAGCAACTATTTCTTATTTGTTGAAAATGCGTTGCTTTATTGTTGATGGACAGTATTTTAAAACTGACAACCAAGAACTGATGTATACTCAGGAGATTCTATTTTTGTGGATGAAACATTTTTTTAATATGGTAGGAACTGAGACCAATTGTAGAACCCTTTAATGGGGCATAACTCAATTAACAATTGATTATATTGTTCATATCAGTAATGCTTTATCTTATGTCACGACTCCTTTTTCTTTTGAGAAACGTTGTGTTTGCACGTTATGTCACTCTAACTAATCATTCAACTCAGTGAATTAAATAACTAATCTGTGTTTGTGTGTGGTAATATATATTATAATACCAGAAAACTTAATCAAGCTGAAGACAAATGAAAAGGTTGTGTTTTATATAAAATAATAGAATGTTTAATTTTGATTCACAGTTAGTATAATGTTTTTTATGCCAACCTTCTATGGTTCTATATGAGCGTTATGAATTCTATGTTTTTGTGGATGATTGACAAGTGACAACAATTGTGTTCCAGAAAATGAGTTCAAAAAGAGGTGGGAGATTTCCCACTGTGGCAGCCAACGATGATTCTTCTTCCAGAGGGAAAAATGCATCGGAGTCTCTTCCAAATATTGAGCAATTAACTGAAGATGTTGCTGGTGCTAACCTTGAGCCAGGACAAGATGATGGTGAATGGGTGGTATATTCAAGGAAGTCCAAGAATAGAGCCAAAAATAGTGCTGCAAAACCATGGATTCCTCCGGTTACTTGGAATGATGGAGGAGTTGGAAGAGCTTCTGGTTCCGGAACTGGAAATCCTTGGCAGTCCAAAAATACTAATTTCAGAAGACCTGCTGGAGGAAATGCAAGGCCTCAGTTGAAGGCAAGTAAATCTGAAAGCAACAATGTGAGTTCTAGTCCATTGATTCGACCTCCCTTGGAGCATGGGTGGAATTGGCAATCTAGAACTGGTTCCAAGCAGCCCTGGGGTGATGATAGCACGATAAAGGATGAGATTACAGAAGAATCCCCGGTGAAGAATGATAGTGTTGATGAACAGGAGGAAGAGGGGTTTGATGCCATGGAAGATATTGATGACGATCTAATGAGTGATGACTATGATTCTGATGCTAGTCAAAAGAGCCATGAGACTCGGAAGAAGAACAAATGGTTTAAGGCTTTCTTTGAGAATTTGGATAGCCTATCTATTGACAAGATTAATGAGCCAGAAAGGCAGTGGCACTGTCCGCCTTGTCAAGGTGGTCCTGGTGCCATTGAATGGTACAGAGGGCTTCAGCCTCTGATTACTCATGCCAAAACAAAAGGGTCAAAAAGGGTGAAGATCCACAGGGAGTTCGCTGAGCTCTTGGATGAAGAATTACTCAGAAGAGGTACTGCAGTAATTCCAGCTGGGGAAGTGTTTGGTAAGTGGAAAGGTTTGAAAGATGAGGAGAAAGATCATGAAATCGTTTGGCCTCCAATGGTTATCATTCAGAATACAAGGCTTGAACAGGATGAAACTGACAAGGTATCAAGCGGTTTTTCTTATTAGCATGGATTCTGGATTTTGTGTTACATCTTTATTTTCTTCTTTATATGCAGTGGCTAGGTATGGGAAACCAAGAGCTTCTGAATTATTTTAGCACATATGATGCTGTGAAAGCTCGACACTCTTATGGCCCTCAGGGTCATAGAGGGTTGAGTGTTTTGATATTTGAAGGGTCAGCTATAGGTTATCTTGAGGCTGAGCGTCTCCACAAGCACTTTGCAGAACAAGGAACTGACAGAGATGCTTGGTTTAGCCACCACCGTAGATTATTTCTCCCTGGTGGCCGGAGACAGCTCTATGGCTACATGGCAGTAAAACAAGACCTGGACATTTTCAACAGATACTGCCAAGGTTTCTTTTTCCTTCATCTTCTGCTGCTTTTTGATGTCTTCTATGGAGACACCATATTGACTTCTGAAATTGTGTTCAGGTAAATCTAGACTCAAATATGACATGAGATCATACCAGGAGATGGTTGTAAACCAACTTCGGCAAATGAGTGAGGACAACCAGCTACTTGTTTATCTGAAGGACAGGGATGTCAAGAAACAAAAACAAACAAAAGCTCTTAAAGAGTCTTTGGATATAGTGACTGAGAAGCTGCGAAGGACAATGCAGGAAAATCGCATTGTGAGGTCGAGAACTAAAATGCAACACGAAGAGAACAAGGAAGAGGTAACTCTTTGGTGGTTTAGATTGATGTCAAAATTGCATTTTGGCTTTGCAAGTCAGAAAAGATCTTATTTTGCTATTTGATCTATGGTACTTCACTGATGTTTCTTTATCTAGGAAATGAAAAACTTCCTCTTTTTTTCTTGCTATTTTTTTGATGGTTGGATGCTTTGTGTGAATGAAAGATGTACATGCAAGAACAATTTTTCAAGGACCAGATCAGAATCATTCAGGACTCAAGGGCTGCAAAGGAGGAAGAGTTTGAGAGGATGCAGCAGGAGAAACGTGACAAGGTGAAGCCATCAAGTTCTAGCCCTTCAAATGAAGAGGAAGGGAGAGTCAAGTAAGGACTAATTCCGATGAATTGTTTGACATGTATTGGGAAATACGATAAATTTTGATTTGTTTGGATGATAGGGTGGATGAATATCTAAAATTTGTGGAGTTTCAAGATAAAGAAATGGAAAACTTTGTTGGTGAAGAGGAGAAACTCCGACAAACTCATAGAGACAATGTTGCTGCAATGACGCGGAGACATTGGGAGGAAAAGATGCAGTTGGAGGAAAGTTTTAATGAGGCACTATCCAAGCTCATGGAAAAGTACTCTCTGTCTCATCCACAAACCAAGTTCAATGGTATCTGATAATAGTGTTGGAAATTGCAGAAAAAAAAAGGTAAATACAGAAAAATAAGCAATTTTGTACTTGAAGACAAGGATATATGGCTCAAGATATGGAGCTGGCTTAAATACAAATGAGATAGCATCTTCTGTGTTCTTTGGTGGCAGTAGCTAGAACTTTTCATGTGACTAATTTAGATGAAGTGGAATACACCACTGGTTATTAGAGTTTAGGCAAAATGAATATAAATTGATTAATGTGTAAGGAAGAAAAATTCATAAACGGCTGTCAAGTTTTCTTATATTGTGGACTCGGGGTCCATTAATGAAGATATTTTTTTTATAGTAAGTTCAAATTTATTATAATATAATAAATAAAAGACTTTATTATAATTCTTTAAAAATTTATATTCATATTTGAATAATTAATCCATAACAATACTAGTTAAATCAAAATATCACTAAATTTAATTTTTATTTATTTATTAAATCAAAATCCAATCTATTTTTAATTTGATTTTTAAACTTAGAAACACAATCTGTAATCATAAAATGTAAATCTAAAATTAGAGAGAAGAAGAATAAATTTAGAACGTTTAATGACCAAGGCAAATCTCAATTCAAGTGGTATGCTCTTAATTTCATAACTTAAAACTTAAGAATTAGATTTTAATAGATGAATAAGGAAGAATACAAAGGAACAAAGAAAACGAAAATACAATTCTAAAATTAGGTGAAAGGGAGAGGAAGGCGCAACAATTTCTAAAATTGGAAAACTAAACAAATAATCAAATTCAGATTATTTAGTCAATAGATTAGTTCTCTAGTCACCTATGCATGTGAGCCTAATTTTGAGTTAACAAATCTGTTTCAACTTCAAACAAAAAATCATAAAAAATAGGAAAAAATTTCAAATATAGTAAATCATGTCTTGATTTTGAAGTTCTAAAAATATACAATGCAATTAGAATCAGAAAAATATAATATCTACAAAATAAAGTTATGGTTAAAAAAATAAGCAAAGGTCATATTATCTATAAATACAAAACTAAAATAATTATATATATATATATATATATATATATATATATATATATATATTAAACCTAATTTATTATAACTAAAATGAAATTATTTAAAAACTTGAAAATATTTTTAAAATGTGCACATAAGATACTAGTGCCTAGACTTTTCATGTGGTTGATTTTATGGATAACACCAAATCTATGAAGTGAAATACACCAGTTATGTTATAAATGACTTTTGTATAAGAAAGCATAAATTTTATCATATTATATTACTGATTGATGACCTATTAATGAAGATCTTCAAAAGGTTGTACTCAACAATGTAATAAATATTGACTTTTTTTTAACAGTTAATATTTATGTTTGCTGTTGTGTTCACGTTCTCCCCATGGTTATGTTTTTCAATATTTCAGGCAAATTTTTAGCTGCCTTTAAATCGTAACTGTGATTGATACCACCATGTTTCTTTTCCTTGAGAAGTAAGTTCCTCGTGTATGAACCAAAATACACATATGTTCACGCAACCAAGACTAAAGCTACCAATTGTGGTACCATGTACAAGACCCTTTTAACCATCTTATAAAAATTAATAAATTTGGATACATGTATTAAATCTATAAACAATTTGCATAATTTTTAGGATTATATTAATGCATTTTCAGTTAAGGATATTCTGGTAAAAATATTTCACGCATATTTTATAATTTATTTAACCATAGTTGTGGTTTGGTAGGTTGTAACCTTTTTAAGGAGAATTTGGCAGATAACATGCCAAGATAAATGGTTGTAGACAGAGATGGTGGTTATTGGTTTGTATACGACAGTTATCTTAAAAAAGGTAAAAATGTTCAAGTTGTCTCTCTTTAGAAACATTGTTTTTTCTTTGAATTTGGGTCAAGGGAATCCATTTTTGGCAGTAACTAGAAGGAAAGTAATAGGGTAGATTGCCCTTTAGAACAGGTAGTTGATGTGGCAAAGCTAATGGTAGGACTACTTTCTGAGGTCAGAGATTCTCTGTCCCACCTGGTTTCCAACCTTTGTACCAGAAATCTTTAACTACACTCACTTCCAATTCCCTTCTCTTTCACACTTTTTATTCTTCCTCTTCCTTTTCCTTTCTTTCTCACCCCATTTTCTTCTTTGACACAAGAACGCAGCAGCATCTTTTTTCTAACATCAAATCACCTTAGGTAGGCTAGACCATGTTCTTTATATTTTCAGTTTCCTACTTTCTTGATTATGGCTTTCTTCATGTGTTGTTTTATCATATGGTTTTGATTCATGAAAGCTTTGTTAATTGTTATAACTTTTAAGGGTTTCAGTTAGTGTGATTCTTTACATTGTTGTGGGAAATTGTATAGATAATAATGCTCTTTGTTTCCCTTGAATACCACAAAATAGAAACAAAGTAGTGACTTAATATTAGTGTCCGTTGCTGGTTTCTGTTAGTTTCTATTTCATTCTTCAGAATCTAGTATCGAAATCGTATCAGAAAACTTACATGCAGCTTCTTTGATGCTTGTGGCAGTGTTCTCTAATCAAAATTAGAATTTAATATCGAAAACTTGTGTTTTTGACCATAAAAACACGTAAATAACTGTATGTATATTTTTTCTTTTTGATGAAGTTGAGTTTTGCTTCAATCATTTTTAGTGTTTGCTCAAACTTAAGTGAATAGGACTATGAAGTTTTATGGAATGCATTTTTTCAAGCTGGATCCATATAGAAAACATAAAAAGAACATTGCTTGTGAGTTACCTGTTTGGAGGTAAAAAATGTTAAAAGTTAGAGTGTGCTCTCTGGCTAAATTTGAGTGTTATCAATTTCAGTCAATAAATGAGAGAGCAAAGAGAGGAAAAAAGAGACAGGCAAGTCCAACTCTAAGACCTCAAGAGTCAATGAGTAACAGGTAAACCAGGTAATGGACAGTTAGGCATAAAGTGTTTTGAGCTGCAAAATCTCATCCACATCCTATTATAAGAAAAACACAATTCACCATGCTTTTAACGGGTTGATTCAATAAATGCCAACCCTCCACCTAGAACATTATTGAGGGACATTTGTATGTTGTGGAGTTTCTCATACATGTCCCGTGTTTATGGACACAGCTCCTAAGAAATCTTCTTTAACTGGTTAACCATATCCCCTTCTCAGAATTATTTGATATGACATGCTTTGAACAGGACAGAAAACATTTGATGTTCTCATTCTGAAAGGAGATGTGGGTCATCATGAGTCATCAAATTATTGAAGTCTGCATATGTTCACAGCCCTCAGCTACACTATGTCTATCCATGGATCTCAAATCATATTAAACCATATATATATGTACCCTCTTCATTGACCATATTTTCCCATAAAATAGAACTCTTTGCTGAAGTGGTTTTCTTTCTTATTCTGGTTCAGGAAATAGCTACTGATCACAACATACCATATGAATGGTAATTGCCAGTTTCATCTGTTATGCCATCAATAATTTTCTATCTGATTTTCTGTTGAATGCAAGTTTCCTTAAACTTTGTGTGTCAATGTAAACGTTTTCATTCTGTCTATTAAGCAGAAATCATCATTACTATGACTTTAGAGAAAATTGTTTTTAAAAGTGAACAAACTTACCATACATGAATCTTTCTTAATTTAATCATCAATTATGAATATTGCAGGTGATAATATGCTAAGTGATTGTGAATCTCATTGTCAAATGTAGTGATGAGAATGGAGAAGCCAACAGTCCCTGGTGCAGCATCAGATTGCAAACCACTAACAACCTTTGTTCAGACAAACTCAGATGCATTCAGGGAAGTAGTACAACGTTTGACAGGTCCCTCAGAAGCAAGTGCAGCAGCAAAAGTAGGAGATGCAGCAGCAAAGGTTTCAACCACGAAAAGGACAACCTCAAAACTCCATGAGAGAAGAAAATCCATGAAGCCAAAACTTGAGATTGTGAAACCCATTTTACATTTCAAAACAGGTGCATGTTCGTCACCCTCCAAGTCAAGAAGTTCTAGTTTTCCTCCAAGCCCTGGATCAGGAAGTTCAAGCCTTCTTCCAAGCCCCACCACCCCTTCAACCTTGTTGTCCCAGTTGACTATTATGGACAATGAAAAGAAAGAAGAGTCAGTGATGCCTGAATTGAACACAGAAGAAGAAGAAAAAGCCATTAAAGAGAGGAGATTTTATTTGCATCCATCACCACGTGCAAAACCAGGTTACAGTGAGCCAGAATTGCTTATTTTGTTTCCTCTGGCCTCTGCTAACGCAAGTGAGAAACTATAATTTTTACCATTCTCACATGCTACTCTGTTGTGTTCAGCATCATCATCAGAGACCAATATTTAATTCATATGATTTTTAATTAAAATTAGAGTTTGATTTTCGTAATTAACTCCAATATTTAATATTGATTTCTGTTTTATGAATGACGTGCTGAAGCTTTAACTTTAATTAAAGAGTAATATTAAAGGCGTCTAAGATGTATCATTTAAGTTATGTCACTCTCTGGTCTGAAATTGTATGGTATACACAATTAATAAACAAATGTGAAAATTTCTTTATCTTTTTGAGATTTTAAACTTATTTTTTGAATATTTTTAGCTGCCCTTAGAATATTAATTAAGGAATTTGTTATATTAATAGAATGAATTTTTTCCTTTTTAAATAATAATTGAGGAACTAGTCAATAAAATATTTTTTGAAAATACATAATGAATTACAACTAAGTATGTTGATAACATTTTATCATATACTTTTAAAAACACTCCTTTACATTTTCTTTAATTGAAACAAAAAATTTGAGCACAAGTTCATATGCTTTTGAAATGGTGGAGTCTTCATTTTAAATGAAGCATATTAAATTAGGACTATTAAACTTCCTATATTTCATAATTTTTATTTTTTTTATGAAATCTTATTTTGAAATAGACTCTCTAAAATATATAAAAGAAAAGTATTTTAAAAATATTATTTTAAAATAGATTGAAGGTAATAAAAAATTATTAATATAAAAAGAAACATCACAAAACTAGATAACATGAGAGTTTGTTAAACTATCTATTGGATTCAAGCATTCAGTTTGCGAATTATAAGATTAGATTAAAAAAATTACACGTCCATCATATTATTTATTTTTTTAAAATATAGAATTTTAGATTCGTTACACGTTTTATTTGTAATATTAGACCTTTTTTTTTTTAGTTTTTATAATTCTCGTGACCTCTTCACAATTACCAACACCATTATTCTATATTAATGGAAACACGTGCATAGCTATACCAATGTATATATAGTCATTGTATGATACATAATACATAAAAATTAAATATTTATATTAATTTACTATTTTAAATTAATTATTAAAATTATAAAAATTATCCATAAAAAACAATATAAAAATAAATAAATTATATTAGTTTTTATATTTTTATGGTGGGTATTTATTGTAGTGATAGTAAAGTTAGTAAAGTAAAATACATATAAAAAATAGTTACAAAACATAAAAAGATAAGTTCCTAAGAATTTGTGTACATTAATTACAAATAAATTTTCCTTTATTAATATTAATAACTAAAGATACATACTCTAGACTAGTAACAGGTTAACCTAATTCTCAAAATCATAAAAAAGTCGTTTAAACCTTTTCAAATCACCAATTTTACTCAACTTAGTGGAATTTATCTTTATCATTACTTATCATCTTTTTAAAACACTTAAGCACTATTGGAATCTGCATGAAGCATATGTTTTCTTTGAATATTCTAGACATTCATCACCCGAACTTGGAGTATCAGCTAGTACTTGGAAGCAGATGAAGTGAGATATATATTTGTTTATTGTTATTGATTTATCAATTCCTAGCTTACCACTTTGAAAACGAATCACTCCTGGAAAATGGTTGTGTCTCTCCTTTTATTGATTCAGCCATAGCCATTGTCCATGACAAGAACAAACACTAGTGAGTGTTAAGTTAAGTGGCCTACAAGGTTTGTTCTGGTGAGTTTACTTTTCATGATTAACTTCATCTTCAACCAACTTGTTATGAATTATGATGTACTTTTGCCTGGAGTTCAAATTCTTTATTCATTTTACAGTGGAGAACCCAATTGGGCATATTATATAGAGGTTTTTGTGTAGGATTTCACATTCATAGCTTGAATGGTGAGTTCAGCGTTCCTCTCCAGATTTGTCCACTAGTAATAATTGTGGAACCACAATGACCTCACTATTTTATAGAGCCGACAACTTATATCTTGATTGATTGCTTTTGTTAGAATCTTTTTCTTTGCACTTCTTAATAGTAGTAATAATTGTGGAACAGGTACATATGCTGGTATATATGTTCTAGTTACCTGTGGTTAAATTGAGGGATTTAAGAGAAGTATGCATTCTATGATAGAAGATTATACAATTGTTTATTGAGGTGTGAATTTGTATTTGTTTAGATATAAGTTTTGATAACCTTTGATCGAAGAAGAGAAGGAGAAGAACGGAAGCGGAAGCTACCTACAACGGAGCTAGGGTTCATGTGAGACATCATCAGTTGTAAGTTTTGAATTTGCTCAAGGCTACTTTTGTCCAATGAAAATCATGGACCACCTTCCTCAGAAGTTAAAAATTTTTACTTCTTGGTATTGCATGTCATTTTCAAAAATTCTTGTTCTAAACCATCAATTGCGATTAAATTTAAACGTTGGTACTATGATATACTACATGATTAGTATACTTGAAATTAAACAAATGAATATTATTTCTATTAATTTATATAAAGGGGGTACAATTGCATGCATTTCTGTTTGGTGACTAATTAATCAATCCTAAGAGACTAATTACGGGCAACAAATATGTTGATTCGATTCCTAATTATAAAAATAAATTAAACTAATGTCATGTAGTATATGTAATTAAGTTTTGTCGAGTAATTAAGATATTAAACAGGAATATTCATTTGACTATAAAATATCAGATAATCTAATTTGACTAAATACAACTTGTGTTTTAATTTTATTATGTTTAGTTTTAGGGAATTGCTTCTGCACCCCTCATTTTCTTCCTACACCCTATCATATTTTTAAAGTTCCAAAATTATAAAATTAGTTTTAGAAATGTAGAAATGTTTTCGGAATTGGTATTTCAGAATGAAAATTGAGGATGTAAAAATAATTTTCAGATTTAGTTTTCTCAAATGAATTTTGGGATGCAAAAAGCAATTTTGGAAAACTTTTTTTAATTCAAAAATGACTTTCAGAAAATATTTTTCAAAATATAAAACTAACTTTTGGAAAACCTTTTTCATAAATATATTCTATTATGCACCCCTACACTAAATGAATATCCAAAAACAAAAGCTAGTCACGAAAATGCTACCGGAGAAGTGTGCCTTGCACCACCCACCACCACGCTCTGGAGACGCACCACCCATCAGTCGCCTAGCCAGCACTACTCCTTCTTTTCAATATTCTATGAAGGGCATTTGTAGTATTATGAGAAACTAATGGGCGGTACGAAGTAAATGTGGGAATGCAGGAAGCAATTCTCCTAGTTTTATTTATGATTGGGTCAAATCTCTTCCAATCTAAACAAACTCACTCCTATACTAATTAAGTAATTAATTTGTTATGGATTAGGGGAGATTTAACTAAAAACTTACTCATTTTTTTTATTATGCATAAATTATGTTATGTTTTTTTTTTTTATGTCTTCAGTTAATTTGATAAATCTGTTATACTTGACTTAATAATTTTCTTGAAGATTTGAATTATTTTTTAAAAGATTATTTTTTTAATTAGATTGGTATCTAAAAACTACAACTCTTAACTTAAAAAATTCGAAAGTTCTTAATCCAACCAGTTTAAGATTGAGTTTATTAGATTGAGTTTAACATAAAAATGCATAAATTAAACTCAATCTAACCTAATTCAATCCAACTAGTAACACCCATAATGATAATTCAAGTTCCAACAAAAATATTTTAGATTAAACTCCAAAACTAAGAATTCAACCATGAATGCTATATTATTTGTTATGCCATTAAAAGATATTTTTAAAGTGAGATTTAGTAAAAGAACATTTTAATTTTTAATTAACATCACCAATATAAAAACTTTTTGTTATCAATCAATAAAATAATAACACCCTTAACAATGAACTACAATTATTATAAAAGTGAAAGAGTATCTTCCTTTCGTCTCTTCATCTTCTCAAGACTATCTTATTTTTTAGTTATTGCTTCCAATAGAACTAGTATAGTGATTTAAATTTCTCTAATTTATGTTTATGTTTGTGTGGAAAATAGGAAAAGTGTGTGCCCTACGTCCCTCGGCATTTGTGAGTCATTTTCTTCTTTGATGTGACATCGTGATCACGGATATTGTTACGAAAGAAGATAAATCACTCTTTCAATCCCTTTCCATTGCACCCTCATCCTATCTTAAAAGCTCAAAAAGAGTGGAGAATGGAAAATGATATATTCTTCTAAATTTTCTCCATATGAGCATTTTTTTTTCCAGTAATAACCTTAAAAGAATTTTAGTAAATAATTTAGTAAATAGGTTATAACTATCTACCATATAAGAAAGTAGGATGAGGAAGAAAATGCCATTTAGTGGTCCCAGGATAAGGTGATGGGCCAATGACATGATATTTAGTAGAGAAAAAGGCATCATACTTTTTCAACATTTTTATTATCTTAGTAATGAATGCGTAACAACTACCACAGTGTGTAATCTTTAATCAACCATAATTGAGGTTGTTGATTTATAGTATAAGATAAAAGAAATGGGCATGGTTTTAATTTTTTGATAGAGTCGTTTATTTCCCTTTGGTTTATATACGTCAATGTGTGTTACTCTACTAAATTCAAAATTAATTTCTCTCTTATTATCCTTATGGGTTGTATGAACCATTTTAACTTTTCATGATCCTAATCCAGATGAAGATGAAAAAAATTTCCAGAAAAGAAGGGTCTATTAATAGATAAGCAAAATTTGGTCAAGAAGCTACAATCAAGGTAGAAGCTTACTAAATTATTTTTTGTGAAATTTTTGTCTGGAAGTAGTTACTTAAAGTAGCCCTCAATAACTTGATTGGACCCATTGTCTACTAATCCAAAAGCATCTCTTAAATTCAGTGTTTTTCTCATAGTTCGCCTTCCAATTCCTCCATTGCCCTTTCTCATCATGGCAGTGAATTCCCCATAATCTATTTGCCCATCCTGCATCACAAACCTTCCATTAACAACTTGGCACCGACACACACATTCCATCATGAATTTTGGAAATTTTAAGGAACATACAATGCCAAGACATGGAACAGTACTTACATTATCCTGATCAATTTCCTTGATCATGTCATCAATATGAACATCATCTAAACCAAAGTCCTTACAAGCTTGTTGTATCTCATCAAGGGTTATGTAGCCACTACCATCCTTGTCAAAATAGGAGAAGGCTGACACCAGGTTTTCCTCTCTCTCCAGCTTGTTCAAATGAACAGTGGCAGCAATGAATTCACCATAATCAATTGTTCCACTTTTATCAATATCTGCCTGTTCCATGCCATACATATTATAACATCTCATGTCAAAATTAAAGGCAATGCAGCATGATAATGGACTAAACTAAAAACAAATTTACCAAAAAAAATGCTAGTAACAGACAATTCTCAAAATACCACTATTGTTTGATGAAATTCATGTGATCCAGGTCAAATCACATAGATTTCACTTAATTACAGTATGAGTCTGTTTGAATACAAAACTAAAAGTGTTTTTCAGAGCTTTGAAGAGCTTCTCTACTGAGAAAAAGTATATTTTATGTTCAGAAGAGAAGCTCTCAAAACCAGTTCTAACTTGTATCCAAACATGCCATGTGCTGAGAAATGTTGCAGTTATTAGCATTGGTCAAAAAATCTTACAGCATCCATAAGATCCTTGATTTCAGACTCCATCAGTTCAGATCCTACTCGCTTTAAGCCATCTTTTAACTCTTCAAACGTTATGGATCCACTGTTGTCAGTGTCAATCATCTTGAATAACTCTTTCAGGCCACCAATTTCTTCTTCAGATAGCCTCTCCGCAATAACCTAGGATTAAGCAAACTAAACTATAAATGTTGTGGTATTAGAATGGCATGCAGAAAGACTAAAAAGTGGATCACTTTCGACTTCCTATTCTCAGGAGGTCTTTATGAAGTCTGATGATGTTTTACCAACTACAGATAATGTAATGGTGCCCTGAAGTTCAGGCTAAGATTGCATGGTATTTCCTTTTTACTGATTTCTCTTGATTTGATGGAAAACTTAGCATACCAACTCTGGAAAAAAATCACAATTTTTAAGATGGAATTTCAATATCTATTTATGTTAGCTTTCCAACCTTGGTATTCCCTACTTGAAGCAAAGCAACCAAAACTTCCATGCAAAGAATGGTTCAAGTTCCTTCAGAACTGAACCTCTGCAAGCTTTCTCTTCCAATTTTAAGGATCATAGATATGAAAATCATGTAAGAATAAGGATGAGGCTGCCTCAAGATCCATATTCCATAAAACAATATATATTTCATAAGTCCAAACAGAGAACTGAAATTAAGAAACAGTATCCAAAAGGGCATGTATTCATTGCATATTCAATTCAATAAAACAATATATATTTCATCAATATGTTTGGACAAACACAAATTCTCTAGCCTTAGCAAAAAGTTCTAAAGAAGCCTTACCCGCAATGCCATCTTTTTCAGTTTATTCATTGCAGAGAACTGTTTCAGGCGTGATAAAACTGCAGAATCTAGAGGTTTATCTGGTGCATTGTTGTCATCAACAATCCATGGGTGGCCTGACACAGAAAGACATCTTACAGCTCTTAGGCCATTCTAAGAATTTATGTAGTAACGTTGGAAACTCAATAATGTTATTTGCTCAACAACAAGTTTAAGCGACTTACGGAGTACTTCATGTGCTGTAAGCCTGGTCTTTGGATTTTGATCAAGCATTTTCCGAATTAGATCCTTGGCACTGTCTGAAATGCTAGGCCAAGGCTCGGATTGAAAATCTAGTTTTCCCAGTAAAATCTGTTTGAAGATCCCCTGTTCAGTTTCTGAAGGTAACAATTTGCAGATCAGTATTATGAATGAAGAAACCTCAAATATGCTATTAATTTAACATATAAATAGCTAATAGTTACCAGCCCAAAATGGTGGCACCCCACTTAATAGAATGTACAGAATAACCCCTGCACTCCACACATCTGATTCAGGCCCATAGAGCTTGCGCAAGACCTCTGGTGCAACATAGTATGGGCTCCCCACAACATCAGAAAAGGATTCACCTGAAAAGTATCTCACAGTGTTAGGCAGGACTTACACAGAATGTAAGCATTTCCAGTTTATATCTAACGATGAGTTGTGACTGTAAGACCAGACTCCATGATTCTACTCAGATAAACCAATCCAGTTCATTTTTCAGTGCCCACAGGGATTTCTCACACAATGAGATCCATTATTCAATATAATTGACATCTCCAAAAAGGAGGACCCTAAAATCTAGGAATCTCCACGTTAAACACCACATCAGTGGTATATTCTTCAAGGTTCCTTCCACCATGGAAAACCACTTGAAAAGGAGAAGGCAATATTCTAATCTCAAATTGATCACATTTCAAAAACAAGCAGCCACAACTATTCCCAACACCCGTAGCTACTTTAATTTCATCCTATCAGCAACCACCATATCATAATCAATTCCAAAAGGATTCCTCCATAGTCACGCATCCAAATGGCACAATACCACCCCTTTCTCACCATTTTGTTAAAATAATCACCCAATTTCATTAAAAAAATAAAACCGATGAATTTTTTTTTGGAGTGAACCCAGATATTAATTTCTCAGTAAAACCCATTTAAATGACCAACCTTTCACAACTAATACTCTACCAAGAATCAAACCCTGAACTAATCAACCCAAGAGACAAATAACCTTGGAATAAGGAATCCATCAGTTCACCTCCAATCAGAGAAACGATCTTCCCACCCCACTTCTTAAATTTAGAAACCATCTACACTCTCACACATTAGAGTAAGCAAATTAAATATTGGAATAGGCTTTCAAGATCGTACACAGTAGTTTGAAGTAAAACCAACGAACCAAGAATCTAACCAGACCCCTTTCTCACCAAATTAAAAAACAAAATACCATTCCACCCGAAAAAAAAAAAAAAAGTTGACAGATTTTTGGAGGTGAACTCTGGATATCTCTGAGTTAGAGTTAGAAACTAAATTCTAAAGACATTTTTCTGCAGATACTCTTCCATACACACAGAACACTAAAGACCCAACCCAAGAGATAACTTGGAATAAGGAATCCATCCATCCATCCACCCACCTTCAATCAGATGAACAATCTCCCCAACCCACTTCGCAAATTTAGAAACCAAAAAGCTAAAAAAGGAAAGAAAGCGCCCACACTCTCACATCACATCACCAAAGCAACCAAATTGAAGATTGTAACAACAAGCACACACTCTAGTTCAACCCACAACCCACCAGGCTTGTAAAAAACGGACAACCCGAAATCGGTAGCTTTAAGCTTGGCATCCTCATCAACAGTGTCAAAGAGAAAGTTCTCAGGCTTGAGGTCCCTATGCATCACTCCAAGCGAGTGACAAGCCTCCACAACCTCCACAATGGTCTTTATCAACTTCGCCGCCTGTCTCTCACTGTAGTGGCCCTTCTGGACGATCCGGTCGAAGAGCTCGCCGCCCTCGCAGAGCTCCATGACGAGGTGCACGGCGGAGGAGTCCTCGTAGGCGCCCTCGATGCGAACCACGTGAGCGTGCTCCGACAAGTGGTGCATTATCTGAATCTCCCGCCACACGTCCTCGTAGTCCTCCTTGCACAGAAGCTTCCGCTTCGGAATCGACTTGCACGCGAACTTCTTCCCACTCGCGCGGCGCGTGCACAGGAACGTCGTCCCGAACTGCCCCTGCCCCAGCTTCCTACCCACCTCGTACACTTCCCGGAGGTTCTGCGTCCGGTGCGGCAGAACCCACGCCGCCTTCACCGTCACGTTTCCCGAACTCGAACTCGATTTCGCCGCCATTGTTCTCTGTGGGTCACCCAAAAAACAAACCTTTGAGGCAGTTAACAGTGATTCAGTGTGTTAAGTTTGGAACAGAAAGAAAAGTTTGTGTCTTTCAGGTGCTGTGGTGGTGGGTATGAGTTACAAGTGTGAACGTGTTCTTGGGCATGGTGTATTATTTTCTCTCTCCTTGGAAGATGCCATGGTGATTTGATTTGAGGAGCGGAAATTGAAAGAAAATTAGGGGAAGAAGAAGGTTTTTGTAATAACTACGGGTGTTTTGCTTTGAAGTTTGAATCGAATGAGTTGAATGAATTGAGGAACAAGTTGTGGTGTTTTGTTTTGTGCTGTGTTTGTGAGATTATTAAATATCTGATGATCCCTTTCCCAGAATTATATCCGCAGACATCTGAGCAACTTGTCAAATAAATAAATAAATCATATACCTTTATTTTATTTTAAACTTTATAAAAGTTGTGCTCATTGAATAATAGCAAATATGTTTTAAAAAATTTGTTACTACTTTTTTTCAGTTACTCTTTATCAGCCTTATACATTTGTGAAATATTTCACTTCTGCCTTTGTGGGGCGAGCTTCTTTTACTGTTCTGAGAAGGAGTATTTGATTTTTACGTGCCTCGTTTTCTTAAAATACTTTCAAATAAATAAGAATATGGTAATATTTTAGTCACTATCACTGGTTTTAAAAGTAGCAAAACTTACTTCAAAATGGAAAACATGCTAAAAAATGATTTGGGAAGAAACACTGGCTGCGGAAATGAGTTCTCAAGAAGTCTAAAAAGTACAGAGAGTTGACTGAGAAGAGAAAAAAAATGAAGGTGTGAAGAGATATTTAAACCTTATCCTTTGATCAAAGAATTCGTACTTAATAATAATAGTAATTATTAATATTATTATTATTATTATTATTAAGTTGTTCATTATATAACTTAATTAATCAGTGACGTTTACAAACCAAATCTTAGTTGAGAACTTCAAACTTGTCCAAAGAACTCATTGAATGGTTATTCTTTATTTTTAGGATGTCATTGTTATTCTTATCTCACGTTATTTTTTACTTTGACATTTAAATTCATCTCTTTTAGTGAATCTTTTGTCATTAACTTCTCCGCCGTTAATTTATGATATTTATAGTTAGTTTTCTCATTTCACACAATTCCTATATTTTCTATAAAGTTATAATCATCTTGTCCAATTTTAAATTATAAGTTTCTAAGAGCTTAGTAACCAAACAGTATTTACTCTTTATGAGAGAATTTGTGATGTATATCAAAGAGTCATAATAATATTATATTGGATATTTCCTTCCATCTCCATTTTATATTGGTATAACTTTATTTTCAAACAAAATTGATTGATTAGAGACCGTGACACGTAACCTTTAGTTTTGTCTTCAACATATTGTGACCAATCTCATGAGCTAGAATGAACCAAATTATGATCAAAATATTTCTAGATACTCTAACAATTTTATGTGTGTTTTGCTCCTCACTGTAATATAACTATTGGCACAGTCACAAGGAGTATATTAAATGAATAAAATAGTTTTAGTAAATCTTAAAATGAATAATAAACTTTTTATTGAAATATAATCGGCAGTTATTTAATTTTGATTTCACAAATATATATATATA
>Ga0209489_104502_pt1 | contig 25559 bp, 11 predicted proteins | sample SiratrowhiteBW_FD_187527 | JGI IMG/M metagenome (GOLD analysis project Ga0209489, IMG submission 187527) | Root nodule microbial communities of legume samples collected from California, USA - Siratro white BW (SPAdes) (version 2) | ecosystem: Host-associated > Plants > Roots > Nodule | place...
TATATATAATAACTTTCTTTCGAAAACTACTCGATCGAAATATAGCTTTTAAAAACTTAAAATATGAATATATAATAAATTTCAATTTAAAAAAAAAATATAAGTTTATGAAAACCAAATTGAAATTGACGACTTTAGTTTACTACTTTCGTTTGGTCCATGACAGTCTAAAAAAAATTAAAGACAGGAAATGTTTAGGGTTAAAACCATTATTTCACATTTTTTTTATATAATCTAAGTCATCATTTGAATTTTATGGTTCTTATTCTATTAAAGTAAAATATAAATATTATATGTAATCAATTAATTAATTTTTAAATATTATAAATAATCGATTGCTTAATTTCTAAACATTATACATATTATATACAATCAATTAATAAAAATTATATCTATAATATTTATTTATATTTTATTCTAATACATTCCATTCAACATCTAAATAAAATAGTTGAATTTATTACTACAAAATAAAGGATAAAAAGTAGTTATATGAATGATTGAGATTTTAGAGAATGAGAGAAGGCAATTCTTGAGCTAATGACTTATCTTTCTTAGAATAACTTGTTTGGTTTGATAACATACAGATGGTATAAGAAATTTTTGTGTTTTGAATCATTGTTTTTGGCGTTGAATGCTTGCAGGGAAACTTTAGAGGAATACAGCAGAAAGGGTAAGGAAGTGATTGAAGAGTTGCTGAAAGGAATATCTCTAAGCTTAGGGTTAGAAGAAAACTACATACACAGAAGGATGAATGTAGAGTTGGGGAGCCAGTTGCTTGTTATCAACTATTACCCACCATGCCCTAAGCCTGAACTTGTAATGGGTCTTCCTGCACACACAGACCATGGCCTTCTCACTCTTCTGCAGCAAAACCAGCTTGGAGGGCTTCAAATTCAACACCAGGGCAAGTGGATTCCTATCAACCCCTTACCCAACTCCTTTCTCATCAATACTGGGGATCACATGGAGGTAAAACAAAATCCATTCCTTATTCTTCCATGCACTTCACTACCATGCTACCCACCTCTTGCATGTTAACCATAAATTTCATATTTTCTACTTCTTTCTACGTTTTAATTATATGAGACACAATACCGACATGACATGAGACTTTATTACCTTGTCATAAAGTTTTTTCTTTAAAAATTCACTCGTTAATTTTGCAAAACTGATTTATAAGGTGAAATTTTCACCTACTTATCAAATATTAAAATATTTTATTTTTAGTTAACGTGGATCTTCAACACACCATATCTTACTCAGATCGAGACTCTTTAATTCGAACGTGAAATTTATGTATAAAGGTGATTTGATAGTGGCCTAACAGCGGATGACCCGATAGACCTAACAGTCTAGTTGGGATTAAAAATAGACTTTAAACCTAACTCAATCTTATAAAACCGGTATAAAAGTAGTCTGATAACAGCCTAATAACGGGTGACTCATAGACTCAAGAACCTGTTAGGATAAGTTCTGATACCATATTAGAAGTGAAGTCTAACTCAATCTTAAAAAATTGGCTTAACTCAACCTTATAAAATAGACCTGTAAAATAAAATTTACACCCACTTACAAATTATTGAATGATCTCATTTCTATTAAATAAACCAAAATTGAACATATAAAACATTGAGTGATCAAATTGGTAAAAGTTAAAATGAAGAAATTAGGGATAGAATGAACAAAAATACAATTAAAAAAAAACATAAGAGTTCATATATGATTAAACTATTGCTGAAAATTCGTGTCTGCTGTCAGATTTCTGGTAGACAAAATTGCAATTTTGATTCTATAACTGTTCTTCAGCTTTGAGAAAAGAATGAATGTGCAATTTTTTGTTGTCAGATACTAACGAATGGGAAATACAAGAGCGTGGTTCATCGTGCTGTAGTGAACACAAAGGGCACTAGAATTTCCGTTGGTACTGCACATGGACCCAATCTTGACACCATAGTGGGTCCTGCGCCAGAGCTGGTAGGAGATGATAATCCAGCACTATATCGTGCCATCAAATACAGAGATTACATACTGCTTCAGCAAAGCAATGAACTCGATAGAAAGACTTGCTTGGAACGTATTCGATTTGAATCAAATTAATATACTCCTACCATCAATCAGGGAGCATCCGTGATGCAACTCTTGTATCTGAATCATGCTTCTGTTTCATGGTTTTGTTTTTCTTTTGATTGATGTACTTGTAATGTAATGTGCAGCTGAAAATGGATGCGCGAACCTGCCGCAGAAAATTAATAAATTCACTTCATGAAAGCAAGCCGAACAGGTTGAAGTGTTTGGATAGAAGACCTAAATTTATATACTATAACAATAACTATTATAAAAAAGTATGTCTATTTTTAATTATAACAAAAATATTATCTATGTTTAATTATAATTATAAACAATTTATTCTAATCTTCCCCTTCCTGTGTAATAAAAATGTCATTTTGTTTTATATAGTAGTATGTAACAAAATATAATCAAATAGTTATACATCACAAGAAAATGTTTATATAAAATGTTTATTTAAAGCTGGCCAAAAACCCACTCAATTATTCATCGTTAAAAGGAGATTAGAATCGATCATGCACCGATGGCATGTGATGTCGATCAACGAACGCTTGTAAAAAAATATTTATTAAGTGATAATGTTAAAATATTAAAATATTTTTAAATTATAGGGACGGTCCCGCCGACGTTACAAATAATTAATAACATTAGTATTGAATCATTTTAGTATTAGTCTAATCAACATAAGATAAAGGTAAAAAAAAATTAGATCATCTATTTAACACGTGATTATCTAAATATGAGATTAGCAAATTGATTTTATTTAGTAAATCATACAAATTGATATGTAATAAATTTATTTAATTAAAATATTAAATTAGAAAATAATACAAATTAAAAGAACTTAATTAATGCTTAATGTCAATAATAAATTTCAAGTGAACATTATAGTTCAATTGCACATTGTTAGAATTATAACATAATAGTTCAATTGGAGATGAAATCCTAATATGAAATAAAAATTCAATTAGAAGAATTTCAAATAAAAATCCAATTTCAATAGTAATATCTGTTAATTAAATTCAATTCCAAATCTAAATAAAATTACAATTGTAAATCCAATTTCAATTGAAAGATCATATTGAAGTCCATTTTCAAAATTCCAAATCAAATATCATTGTGAAAGCTGTATATTAAGGCCAAATCTATATCAGAACTGAAATTGAATTATAAGTAAATGACAGTTTAAAAAAAGTGAGTCAAAGTGTGAATAAAGTAAGTATGAAAGTTGAAGATAAATATCAAAGAAAATGTTGTTTCATTTGAAAGTTACAACGTTTATGGAAACATCAAAGTCAGTGGATAGTGGGAAGTACCTATGAAAAAAAATGACAATAGCTACAATGAATACAAAACTCTTAATGCATATCAATTGGAGCAAATAAGAATATACAAATTGAAAGACTTAGTACATGAAAATAATTACCAAATAATTTAAATTACACTTTAAGTGAACATCAAGAAAACAGGTGGTTATCAAAGTCTTAAGCAATGTTAGGATGAACTTGACTGATACATGTTTGAAATGTAAAAAAGTTGTCATTCCATCATCATAGTTAAGTGTTGTTACATCAATTTGACTGTATTCTCTAATTGTCCAGTTCTTTGATTTGTTAGGTTAGCTCTTTCAGTGGTTGCATCTTGTTGTATTAGTTCTTTCATTTGTTATATTAGTTATTTCAGTTGCTTATAGGAGTTATTATTTAAGTAGTTCATTTTCGGCTAACTAGTAATAAGGAAGGCTAACTGAGAGATGACACACTCTATAGCGAAAGTTAGTAGCCAAATCTCCAATTCTGTAAACTCTATCTACTTTTTTCTCTAACAATATTTTTCCAACATTGAAATTTTGTTGCTACATTTATGTGGTGGACATCAAAAGTTGATCCTTCAAAATCTATGGCTGGATATAGTAGGTTTCCTAGACAATTATTGAGAGTTGCAAATGTTAGTAATTAATAATTCCTCTAGCACTATAATTCCTACAACAAATACAAATGTTAAAATAGTGAAAAATTTTAGGGCTATTATGAACTCTTAAAACCTAATCTTTAAGGCAGACCCAACATAGGTTTCAACTCCACACCACAACCTCAAAACAGGTTTTAGCACCATGCCCCAACCTCAACTCCAATTGAATCCAAACAAAAAAAATCAACAAAACAAAATACACAATTTGTACAAAGCAAGATCAACTCACCTTTTAAAGCATACGACATGTGTTAAACTCCAAACTATAACCATCACCTCTTCGAACTCTAACTCACAACCTTGTCCCCAATAACCATTATAAGCTTGCATAAAGATATGATTTCGAAGATTGAAATATATTAGGGTTTCTCAAATTACTTTCCAATGCAAACAATAAATAGTTGAATTATTTGCTTAGAGCATTTCTGATAATCTCATTTGACTTAGGAACACAAAAATTTCTGAAATGGGATAGAAGAGATCAATTAGGGATTTTTTGAAAGAGGAAAAGGGAAAACTAAAATCCTAGTTTGCATGTGAAATGAAATCCCCAATTAATTTCACTTATATATCACTTACACTAGTGTTTGCCAAGTCGACACTCACGTCAGATTAAAGATAGTGTTAGCTAAATTGACACAACTTTAATAAAGTACTATTTTTTTGCGGCTCAGCCTACAAACCCCTTTACTGCATTTTATTTTAATTACAATTCTATATATTTTACTTTGCGTCAAACAAATGCTTTTTACTAATTTTTAATTTTAAAGAAAAAAACTAGTGTCCAATTTATGTGTTAATCTCTTCAACACAAAATATAATATTTTTTCTTAAAAAAATTGTTAGCATCAGTCTAGCTTCTGCATAGTTGATTTTGGACTTTATATTGATGATAGTGTTACAGTAAAGTTGGTTTGACCAATTCTAATAACATATTTAATTTGATTGATATTTTCTTTTTACAGCTAATTCATTGCATTCTTATACTGATAACATTAAACAATGAAAATAACTCAATAATAATTGTACTGTGCATTGGTCGAGATACTTGACCGAGGTCAAAATGTATTCAACAAGATATGATATCGAGTCAACTACATATTGGTACCTAAAACAAAAATTAAAGATTAACCATGATTAATTTTATTAAATATCTTAAATCAATATATATTGTCAGAATTAGCTTTAAAAGCCGTGATAGAATAAACCTACTATAAATAATACCCTCACTTGTCTCCATAAATATGTTAGATCATCTGATAAAAGGTATGTTTCCTAATCGATATAATAATCCTTAACACTGTGAACTTCCTTGAACACTAGAGAATTGTTTTTAAATATTTCTAACATTCAAATTGAGATCCGAAACATGAAAATGAACACCGATATATAGGATTTCTTAAAATAAACAACACTACAAAAGAAACATTTCCGGCCGTACAAAAACAATAATAAATAATAAATAAGGAAAAAAAGAGTATAATTGATGATGAAAAGAACTTTCATATGTAAAATGCAGTTTTCGTGTGAGAATTTCGTGATAGTATATGTAATACATAGACATAAAAACCTTTTTTTTTTGTGAATGACGTTCTTGCTATAATGATAGCCATTGAACATGTGAAAAAAATTGGTTGAAGAAAAGTATGGTTTGCGTGTGATTCTATTATCCATGCAAAACAATAAGTAGTGATGGTCTTATTTTATGCTATTATCCGGAGATAGATAGAGAAAGTACATAATGATTACCTCTAGCATCTTTTTATTAATTTTCCAGTTAGATAGAGAAATTACAAAATGATTACTTCTGCACTATACTTTTATCAATTTCACATTTTTCATAAAAAGAATGTATAAACTAACTTTTTTTTAGTTGGACAATAATTATAGTTTGGAAAATAACTACATATAAACAAATTCCATGTACCTGTCGTGACAGAGAAAAAAGAAAGTATATCATACGCAAACATTCCGCAAGAAAACTGAAGATACTCCCATAAAACGTATGTTATCTTTAATAATGATAACAATTATTTTGGTTTCGTCATATTTGGAAACACCAAAACGAAGGGCACTTCCCTTTAATTAGAAAATGATATTTAAACTATAATGTATCACAACATCCATTTTACACTCTTATGAGTTAAAAAAATTAATAATTTAATGTGAAGTGTCATCATGAAAGAGAGTATGACCTACGAAATTAAATTTTCTCTCTTCACTTACCTAAACATTATATTTGTTTATATTCAGAACATTTGTTCTTGAGAGTACGTTTGATCAGAAAACTTTCTCTTCGTATTTGCTCTTTTCTTCATGCAATATTCACTCAATTATCTAAAGTATTTTTATTCTCCAGTCCATTGTCCATCTTTGTCGTCTACTGATGTCCTTGTGAACATTTGTGTATAATGAGGGTAGTTCCATTTATTTAGGTCATTCTTTGGGTGGTGTGACTTTGCTGTATTGTTTAAGAAAAGTTAATCTTTTATGAGTTTACGATAAAAAAGAAGCTTCTTTTGATGATTTTATTGAAGTTTCTTTTTTATGAAAAAGATGTTTTTAGTATAGTCTCCTCATTAATATTGGGCCTGCGCCAGGAGGAAAACTCAGAGGTTATCCCTCCTTTTCTATGGGGACACCTGCCTTGTAGTTTTGGTAATTGAAGTCACTTGGTCTGGATGAGGATCAATTCATCAAATGAACTTTTTTTCTTGTTACATTGTACCCAAAACAAGGCTAACCAAGGTTAACTCCCACAAATAAGTTCTTTATATGGAACTATCCTAATTAATACTTGAAGTGTGCTTAAAAAACTTTATAGGTTATCCCTCCTTTCCCAAGAGGTCACCTGTCTTGAACTTTTGGAAGTCACCCGATTTGGATGAGGATCAATTTATCAAATAAACTTCTTCTCTTGTTACATTGTACCCAAAACAAGGCTCGTCGAGGTTTAACTCCCATAAATAATTTATTTTTATGGAACTATCTCTATTAATATTGGGAGTGTGCTAAAAAAAACTTATAGGTTACCCTTCCTTTCCTATGGGGTCACTTTCCTTGAAGTTTTGGCAACTGAAGTCACTTGGTTTGGATGAGGGTCGATTCATCAAATAAACTTATTCTCTTGTTACATTGTACCCAAAACAAGACTAGTCGAGGTTTAACTCCCGCAAATAATTTCTTTTTATGGAACTATCTCTATTAATATTGGGAGTGTGCTTAGAAAACCTTATATGTTACCCCTCCTTTCTTATGGGGTCACCTTCCTTGAAGTTTTGGTAACTGAAGTCACTTGGTTTGGACGAGGATCAATTCATAAAATGAATTTCTTTTCTTGTTATATTATATCCAAAACAAGGTTGATCGAGGTTTAACTTTCACAAATAATTTCTTTTTATGAAACTGTCTCTATTAGTATTGGGAGTCTGCTAAAAAAACCTAAGAGGTTACCCCTCCTTTCCCACAGGGTCACCTGCCTTGAAGTTTTGGCAACTGAAATCACTTGGTCTGGATGAGGATCAATTCATCAAATGAACTTTTTTTTCTTATTACATTATACCCAAAACAAGTCTGACCGAGGTTAATTCCCACACATAAGTTCTTTTTATTAAATTGTCTCAATTAGGACTGGGAGTGTGCTCACAAAACCTTATAGGTTACTCCTCCTTTCCCACGGGGTCACCTACCTTGAAGTTTTGGTAATCACTTGGTCACATTTCCACACCGTCCCAAACCTCCATGAATTTCATAACCATCAACCATAATTATGGCTGAAAATTGTGAACCCCTATTTATCAGTAAACGCATAAGAATTTCCTACACTCACTACAAGAAAAATCATAAATAGTAATTGATTTTTCGGTCACTAAATGACCAAAATCGATCACTGATTAAAATAGTAACCGATTTAGTGATCAAACAACGTCAACCACTATTTCGTTGGTCGATGATGTATAGTGACTAAATCTATAACCTAATTAGTGACCAATTTTAAAAATTAGCGAAACAGCTTTTCTGTCATGTTACGATTATTAATATACTTATTATTACAATTACTATCATTATTATTAATATTATCATTAATTATATTATTATATTATTATTCTTATTATTAATATTATCATTATAAATATTATTATTATTATCATATAAAATTGTGATATTATAATAATATTATTATAATAATAATAGTAACTGAATGTGTAACCGAATCAGTGACTGAATCTGTGATTGAATAAGTAATCGAATCAGTAACTGAATTTGTGATCGAAACCGTGACTGATTTTATAACCGATTTTAAAAATTAACGGATATTATTTTTATTATAAAATTTATTATTATTATTATTATTATTATTATTATTATTTATTTCTATTATTCTCATTATCATTTATACTATTTATCATTTTTATTATCCATTATTATTATTATTATTATTATTATTATTATTAAATTGATTTTCACCGAGCACCACGTAGAGAAAAAAATTCCCATATGCATACATAATTTGTCAATGGAAAAAACAATGGGCAAACAAATTTAGTGTCTATTTTTTTATAATAATGGGCTTGTACCTTCGTTGTAGAACCTTGTTCCTCGTCCGTCTTCTTTTCTTCCTTTTCCTTTCTGTTTGCATCATTGTTTGTTCAGAATCTCATCCTCACACCAAAGCCTTGTCCAGTGATACCTACTTATGTTAAATCAACTTTACTTAACTACAAAATACTAATTTAAATTAAAGTGGCTAAATATTTAGTCACTATTTCGGTCACTATATTGAAAAATAATTTTTAGTTACTAATTTGATCACTATTAGTGATCGAATTTTTCAGTCACTTTCGGTTACTATAATGATCAAATTTTTCGATCACTAATTTTAATCACTAATAAACAATTTTTTAGTACTCACTATTGTAACAAAAAGTGGTTTACCTACTGAATTAAGTGGTTTAGTCAGAACGATATTGACATACATACATGTCTTAGATATGAAAACCAACAAGGTGTGAAAACCAAACACATAATAATTTACTCTAATGAGGTCAGTGCTTCACCAAGTAGGATATTGGCATATATACATACCTTAGATGGAAACCACCAATCTAAAACAAACCGAGAAGTGGTTTACTCTGCTAAGCTATGTGGTTTAGTGAGGACGACATTGACATATATACATGCCTCAGAGATAAAAACTAACAAGGTGTGAAAAACCCAACATGGAATGGTTAACTCTGATGAGGTAAGTTGTTCCCTTAGTAGGACATTGACATACATACATGCCTTAGAGATGGAAACCAAAATCTAAAACTACTGAAGAAGTGGTTTACTCTATTGACCTAGTGAGAAAGACATTGACACACATACATGCCCCAGAGATGGAAACCAACAAGGTGTGAAAATCCCAACACGTAATGGTTTACTATGTTGACCTAAGTGGTTAAGGGAGTACCACATTGGACTACAACTAGCAGATATGGAAACCAGCAATCAAAAACAAAGTAGCAAGATGTGAAACCCACCAATAAATGATTTTTATGCCACCTAAGTGAAAACCATGAACCTAAAACAACCTAAAATGATTTTTTTTGTAAAGAGAAAGACATTAACATACATACATGAGGCACGGATGGAAACCACCAACCCAAAACACACCAAGAAATAATATTTCCGCATACACGTATCAGATATAAAACCAGCAACCTAAACACACCAATAAACGATTTTTTTCATATACATCTATCAGATACAAAATCCACCAACCCAAAACACACCAAGAAACGATTTTTAAACATACATGTATCAAATAGAAAAACCAGCAACCTAAAACACATAAGACAAACGTTGCACCTTCGACAACAACGAGAAACTAGCTCTTCCTCCTTCAATTCATTGCTAGAAACACAAAAGAACTCCGACAAAACAACTGACTGTATACAAATCCTAATGGAATCTTGCAAATGTAGCAAGCTCTCTCTCTCTTCTCTGTTCTCTCTCCTTGAATACGCCAATGGAATGTGCAAAGTGTTTTGATTTTTTTTCTCTCTTTTATCACGCTTCTTTCGTCCTCCAAATTACCTCTTCATCCTTGTGACAACAAGGATAGACTACTTAAGCGATTTCTCTCTTTCATTGTCAACTCAGAGAAAGCGTGTCAACTAAGAATTTCAAATGTGAGTAACCCTTAAAACAATTTATAATTGAATGATAATGTGTAAGTGTATAAACTAATTACTATACACAGCAATACACGATTATTAAAAGCTTTGCATTCAATTTATTTCAATTAAATTGTAATGAAAAATTTATATTGATAATATTGTCCAGAAAATTGGACCTAAAACATACTTAATGTTATTCTTAATAACATCAACTTCGTCAATTCGACACTTTTCACACTTAACAACAACAAAACTTAAACAAAAACAAAATCACTATAAGAAAACACCTAATTAGCTATCAAAAGATGTGTGGGCTGTGTGACCCACAGAAGAAGCATGAGTCAAACCCACCCTACCACTCAAAAACCCACGCATACGAAAAAAAGAAATTTTAAATAAAAAATAAATTTAGTTTGCGTGGGTCTACCAACGCAACCTGTAAAAAATAAAAGAGAAGAGAGTGACGACAAAATATGCGAAGGCTGGATCCATGAATAATGAAAAAAAATAAAAAATGAAGTATGTGTAGGCTAGACTTATGCAAAAAACGAAAAAAAATAAAAGAAAAAAAAAATATGTGTGGGCTAGACCCACACACAATAAAAATAATTAAAATAGAAAATAAATGCATTATGCGTGGGCTAAACTCACGCATAATGCAAACAAAATTTAATTATAAAAATTTAATTGGAAGTAGCGTGGGTTAGACCTATATAATTCAAGTTACGTCCAAAGTTTTAATGTCCATTGTCTGACCCACGCTTTGCCGATTCAATAACATGGGCTTTTGTCTCTTTACGTGGATTTTTGGTCCACGCTAAAACAAAGGTATTTTTTTTAGTAAATCTACACATTTTCATAAGCCATTCATAAGAAAGATCACAAATGCATAGTAGGATAACTGCCTAAGTTAACTGCATGAAGAAAAATACTAATATATATACAGGTAAAACCTATTTTAACGAATTGAATCCGCTCTTTCATAAATTCTTCTTCTTTTTAAGCCTCATTATCTCTTTTTCTAAACCTCCCATGAAACATCTAGCATAGAAGACATCTTAATATTATCTCTTTTTCTAAACCTCCCATGAAACATCTAGCATAGAAGACATCTTAATATTCCTTCACTATCTCCTTTGTATCCTTCCCTTCCTTCATTGGACCTACTTCCAAAATCTATTTCTAATTAAAGAACTATATTCTTTTCATTTTTTCCAAAATATTAAACAATATTTTGTATGCATAGCCACCGCTCCATGTCAATTAAGAACTCGATCTTTTAAATGCATTATAAGCAGCTGAACCTTATATTGATCAAATATATTTTTAAAGAAAAATAATTAAGATAACCATTTTTCTAGGTTATCTAGGTTAAAATGGGAAAAATTCTACTTTAACTATTGACATCATTCTATTACAGATTTAATCAATTTTCTTTCTAGAAAGATTTCCAAATGCTCGACCAGTACTCCAAACTTCTAATCGAATTAATTATTATACTGTTCCAATAATATCAATAGTAAAGTGAACTGAAACACATCAGCATATAAAAAAAATTACAACAACAGAGAAAACAAAAAGCATAAAAGCATAAAGAAGACAAAGAAGAAGGATCAGTTCGAATAATATCAATAATTAAAGGTAAACTGAGACACATCAGAAAAAACACACAAAAAAAAAATATTTTTAATAGTGAATTATGCATTGAAGCATTCTAGCAAATAGACTTCTTGTTAATAAACTGATTTGACGTTAATAAACTAATATAATAAGATAAGATTATGAATTATAAATATTTTTATATTTAATATTTTAAAATCCACAAATATTTTATATTGAAAATAGTTATGTAATTTTCATTAAATACTAATAAATAATATAGACTAAAATTCTTTTTTTTCAATAAATGTATATTTTTGTTTTGTTTTTATTTGTACACTTATTTCTTTTAAAAAACAGGATTTAGGCAGTGAAATTTTTCTAGCAATCATCAATCATAATTTTTCTCATTACACAAGTGAAAGATAAAAAAAATACACTATAATCAAATCATAAACAAGATAATAAATATATAAAAAGACTATATTATTAAGAGTTTAATATTATTGAAAATTTTGAACACAATTTATTTTTTAAAATTTTAAAAACCTAATGACAAAAAACTATAATTAAAATAAATGAAAATAAATATGACATATCAACACGCAGTCTTAAGAAAAAATTAACGGAAACTTATGTATCATATTGAATGGTTAATACCTAAATTCATAACCACAAATTATCGCTCCTCATTTATTTTCTAAAATAGGAAATTTATACTTCAATAATATTATATATGATAATAATAATAATAATAATTTTATTAATAATACTTATAATTATAATAAAAAAATAATAATTATAATATTATAGATAATAATAATAATTTTATTAATAATATTTATAATCATAATAAAAACAATAATAACTATAACATAATTATATAATTTTTCTAGTGTAATGATTAAAGATTTCTTTCTTCACATAAACAATAATATAAATAATATTAATAATATTAATAAAAACAATAAGATTCACAATAATAATAATAATAGAATTTAAAATATTGATATTATTAATAATATTAATACTGATAATAACATTGAATAACAATAATATTAATTACAATAATAATATTATTATTATTAATGATAATATAAACTTTTTAATATAAATATAACTAATTTTAATAAAATTAATATTAATTAAAAATATGTTTTTGTATAAATATAAACTTAATAATAATAATAATTTGTCATTATTAAAAATAAAATTAAAAATATTTGTAATATAAATATTAATAACACAAATTAAATAATTAATAATACTAAAAAAATTAATAATATGAAAAAAATATAATATTAATAATATTATTATTAATGATATTAATACTAATAACAATAATAAAGTTCTTATCATTATTAATAATGTTTTTATTATTAATATTATTTTTATTTTTATTAACAATAACAACTTTAATATTAATAATAAGATTACATTAATAGTAATAATAATACCGATAATATTATTATTATTATTAACTATAATAATAATAATTCTTAATTGTATTATCATAAATATTTTAATATAACTGAAAATAATATAAATAAAAATATTAATAATATTAAAATTACTTTTCATATAAATATAAATAATGTTATAAAATATCAATAATATTAAAAATACTATTAATATAAATATAAATAACATTAATAGAAGTATAAATAATATTTAAAATATTAAAATAATATATAATAATATTAATATAAATAGTAATATTATTATTATTATTATTATTATTATACAAAAATTTCAAAACTGTATTAACGGTTTATAGATGATTTTTTAACTAACATATTATTTTATTTGTAGTTATTATTAGTTTAGATTTGATTGAAAATTGTTTAAATATCATATATGTTTTCAAATGTTTAGTATGAAAACTATAAAAATATTGAAAAATCTTATTTAGTTAATTTATTGAAAAAACCCTACCTTTTACTAGAAATTCTTTCTTCATGTATCTCTTCATCAATAATTCCTTCTCTCTCATTATTACTATACATATCTCTTACTATAGGTGGACAATCGTAATGTCAATTAAAATCCTACATTTATCACATTTATATAATTTCATTACTAAATACTAGGTAGAAATGATATACACAAACTCATGTTCATCAGGTTCCAATAAATGAAAATTAACATAAAAAAAATCCTAACTTGTGAGAAAGAAATGAAACTCTCACCTTACTTGTGTTGGAAACCCATGAGCAGATGAAACTCTCACCTTATTTTGAATGGCAAATGCATGGGCGGAAATGAAACTCTCACCTTATTTTTTCAATAATAAATTCATGAGCTCCAATAATCAATATTAGAATAATCTCAGCTGAAAGTTTTAATTACATAAGCATTTTGAAGTCACAACAATCCAAAAATTTCTCTACTGCACATAATCCAATAAATGTCAAGGCACAAATCAGTTCTTTCCAAATTCGTCATTACCATTTGGCATGTATAAATTTTAAAAATACCTTTTAACAAGGTTCCTATATAAAAATTGAGAAAATAAAAAATAAATATATAAAGAAGGACTAGTTATAAGCAAAGTAAATCCGTAGACAGCAAATCTAAAATATTATTGACTATTTATATTTTGAAGGTTTCATTATTTTTCAGACTTTTTCATCTTACTTCTTCATTGGAGATTTTGTATATGGATTTGTGAATCCCATTTTGATGTTCTATTAGTTCAACTTCTTTTCCTTCCGAGCATCAACACCGATTCAATAGCCATAACAAGATTTTATAGCTACCATTTCTTTCTACTAACAGCTTATTCTTTCACTTTCAAAGGGAAAGCTTGCATATTAAAAGTGAAATTCTTTGATGATAAACTTTATTATAGAAGAAAGAGTGCTGATGATAGACATTGTATAGATACGTAACATCATTTTAAAATTAAAATTTTAAAAAGATAAAAACTAAAAAAATCATAAAGCAAAATATATTAATTTTACACATTCTGAAAAGATATGTAAGTATAATGAATTAATTCAAAAATTTAGTTTAGTTTTTCTTGATAAAAGTTATCACTTCAAATAAATATTGTGATAACGAATATTCTATAGGATTTCTTAGAAAACCACACGTATTGATATATGAATATGCGTTCACCTCTTGTATTATATGTAATTTACTTGACTGTATGTGTATAAATGACTTTTTACTCAATGTTTAAATTTTCGTTTATGCTTATTGTTAAGAAAATAATAGCCAATATACTTTTTTTAAGTTGTCATACAAGTATTACAATGTTTTTTCTCCTTCTTTATTAAAATATACATTCTCATCTTTTAATATTACTGTTTAGTCTATAATACTATATGCTAGGTTATTTAAGCATATCTATAATACTTTATGCTAGGTTATTTAAGCATATATGTGCCGTAAGGGGAAACAAATGCTGTCCCCTTTCGATGAAGTTGTAGAAGCAGTGAGTTGCCACGAAGATAGCTCAGAGGCATCAGTCCTCTTGTGATTAAACATTAAGCGTGACAAACGAAAATAAACATTTTTTTGCCGAATAAAGAAAAATACATATCTCTGAAATAGTTTCATAAATAATTATTTATCCCAGTTAATGAATTTTTTTTCGTACATCTCTTATCAAATACATTTACATACTCCACAAAATTAAAATATACTTTCTTGTTACATTATATTATAACTGCTACCAACATGTTAAGGAAAATAAAAAGAGAAGAGTAAGTAAAACAGTAAATTTGATTGAAAAGTTATTCTTGAGATGTATTGTTATCAAAAATTTGTTATTTTATTCTAAAATAAATTTCATATTTTTTTTAAAAGGTTGTTTAAAATTATTTTCTTTCTCCAATATAATGTCAATACATCATACTTTTAAATAAAATTTAAAATTATTAAACTAAATACTTTTTACTATTTTATATTGAAATTTAAAGATAATAAATATTAATTTCAGATTTTAAAGAAATTGAAATAAAAAATAATTTATAATAATTAAAATTAAAGTTTTAAAAGTATTGTTATTACACAACCTTAAGGCTAATAACAATTCCTTCCAGATATCAAGTCCAACAGCTTCAGGTCGGTCTTCGATATCCGGTGTCTGGAACGAAGTAGGTACCTGAATGCTAAAGTCAGTTCTCAGTTATTAGAGATTTAGTGCAGATTAGACTAGATTGGATAGAACATACATTTTTATCCTCTGGTTATTCACTATATATAGCAATGTGTGTAATGATGATTTTCTTCTAGGTCTTCTAGTAGCATGCCCGAGGAGTTGGTCGACTCTCATGAGGATTTGTCGTCCTCGCACACTTTGGTGGTGAGAGCCAATGACGCTGACGTGGGCGATGACTCCTTGAGTGGTGTCACTTTAAGCGATCCTCCACTTAGGACAGGGTATGACTGGGTTAGTTCCCTAGTTACCAAGCAGTGCTCTAAGTATAGGTGGCTTGAGTCTCTAGAGTATTTTAGAACCAAGGAAGGGATGATGTCGATTGAGAAATGCTCCGTCGTTGACCGTGTTTATCATGACCGGAAAGGGAGTGAGTCAAATTTCTTCTATAAGTATGGATGTTTCTTTATTGACGCTCATGACCACCTACCCTTTGACGAATTCATAATGGGTGTGTTATGTATTTTAAATGTTGCTCCTACACAACGACATCCCACCACTTGAGGTTATCTTCAAGCTTTTGCCTTTTGTGTGAAATGTTTGGTGTTCGTCTTTCCCCTCAATCATTCCTTCATTATTATAGCATTAGGTCGGGTACCCCTATTAGTTTGGGTCAAGCTTGTTCTCTCTATATTGTTTCTTACAAGCAGTTCAAGATTGGCTTCTTTCACGTCACTATTGAACCAGTTGATTGCAAATACTTCTATTATAGGGACACTCTAACATTTCCTCTCTATTGGACGAGTGACCCTGTTCATTATCTCCACTAGTCAAGGTCCTCAATGACCAATGACAATCACATGATTTTTATCATTTTTGATAGGCTTTCAAGGAAATTGCCTACTCGAAAAACTCTTAAGCTTTATCTTTGCAATCAATACTGGGTTGATTTGAGTGGTATGCATAATTATGTCTTTGTATTGTTCTCGGCCAGTGTTAACTTTAATAAATTCTCTTTTTATTACTTCCACGGATCATGGCTCAGGAAGCTCCGCACGCTGCTGAAGTTTTAAGGAAACTTCTCCAAGAGAAGGCAAAGAAGACTAAGGATGTGGCTGCTGATGCCACTACTATTGGTGCTACTGTAACTTCTGGCCATCCTTCAACTCAACAAACTCCTCCAGTTGATCTCGTCCTCCATGTGGCCGACAAGAAAAGTAAAAGAAAAGATAAAGGAAAGTCGAGGCGACATGCCTCTCCTCGTTTGTCTCCAAATAGGGAGAAAAACTCGATGGCTGATTTGGGGACCAATAAGGGTGGGCACCTGGTCTCTCACGTCTTGGCTTCTCACAAGGGTGTGAACATTTAGCTCATCCAAGTTGAGAACGAGGTGCTAATGTTGTCCTACAAGGGTGACATTATGACCGATTGGTTGGAGCTCCAATCACAAGCCATTACTGTTTCCCGTCTTCTAAGCAATGAGTTTTCTCGGGAGTTGGCCAAAAAGGTTGAAGACTTGAAAAGGAAGTTGGCCAACTTCCAAGGCTTCCCTGAATTTGGCTTTGGAAGCCAAATTCTCCCTCACTAACCAAGTTACCAAGCTGACCATTAAGCTTTCGGCCTCTGAAGCTGATATTGATTATTTGAAAGCCAGATGTGATGACTTAGAGAAGAGGGAGGAGGCCCACATGGCCAAGATGACCCACCGCAAGGAAAAGCTTCTTGAAATTACCCAAGAGCGGGATGATGTCGTCTCTGAAAGGGATGAGGTTATATCCTAAAGAAACAAGCTGGAACAAGAGTTGATTGATCTTAAGGATTATATCCTTAGCACTCATGAGTAAGGTTTTAATCAAGTTGTGTGCCAAGTCGTCCTCGCATACAGGGTTCTGGCTGATGACAATGGCTTTGACCTTGCAAAGGATGTTTTTCAAGGTCAACTTGTTCCAGTTGACAACATGCCCAATGAGGGTGTTATACTTAAGGAGAAAGGGTCAAACGAGGTAGCCGAGGAGGGGCCGAATGATATAGGTGAGAGCCTACATGAAGGGGGATCAACTTCAACAGAAGAGGGCTCGGAGGAGGCCGATTAGTTCTTTTCATTTCTTATCTTTTTTGTGGGAGGTCAATTTTTGTTGTTATCTGACCTCACTTGATAAAAAAATGACATTTTTTTAAATTTTCTTTTGGTTAATAGACTTGTTGATTTGTCCAAGTACTTGTCGAGTTGACTTCCTTTCGTGCATTGTTTCTTGAGTATTTGGTTTGTGAGGTGATTATCGTTTGTATGTTGTTTTATTGATTGTTCGATTTTCGATATCTTTATTGTTGATGTCGAGTGTTTGAATTTTAGCATTATAAAGTAATGGTCGAGATGGTGTTCAACTTTGTGCTCATCATAGGATTGGTTCTTATACTGATCATCAAAGTGTTATTCATTCTTTATACTAATCTAGACGATTGGGTTTTTTACCAACCATTAGATTTGACTTAGTAATGAGAAGGCCGAAGTAGTTACCGACCTTTAGACCCATCACTTAGATTGGGCTTAGTAAGGTGACAACCGAAGTGGTTGTCGGCTCTCATACCAATCACTAATCAAAGTGAAGACCAAGGTAGTTATCGGCATTCGCACCAATCATTTGGATTTGGTTTAGTGATGTGAGGACCGAGGTTGTACTTGACTTCTATACCAATCACTTATATTGGGTTTGCGAAGTGAGGACCGAGCTTATACTCGACCACTGTACCAATCATTTTTAGATTGGATTTGGGAAGTGAGGGTTGAGGTTGTGCTCGGCCTCCGTACCAATTGTTTTAGATTGGGTTTGCAATGTGAAAGTCATGGTTGTACTCGATCTTTGTACCAATCGGTTTAAATTGGGTTTGACAAGTGAGGACCGAGGTTGTACTCGACCTCTGTACCAATCGTTTTGGATTGGGTTTTTGAAGTGAGAGTCGAGGTTGTACCCGACCTTTACAATAATCATTTTAAATTGGGTTTGTGAAGCAAGGACCGAGGTTGTACTCGGCCTCTGTATCAATCGTTTTAAATTGGGTTTTTAAAGCGAGGACCAAGGTTGTACATGGCCACTATACCAATCATTTTAGATTGGACTTTTGAAGTTAGGGCCGAGGTTGATTAGTTGACATGTAGCTTGTGTTATTTGCCTTTGCTTTTAAACATCCAAATAAGATAAAGAGAAAATCTTGATAACTAATAACCTCATTTTATTGGAGTCTCATTAAAACCTTCTCAGCCAAAACTCACTTCAGGAAAAAAAAAAAATACTGGGTTAGGAAAGAGTGCTCAAAGTTCACGAAAGCTTGATATACAATCTAACTGAAATAAAACTTGAGGTGAGATGCATTCCATATCCTCGATATTGCCTTTCCTGATAAGTGTTCCACACTCCGTTCTCTGTTACTTGTCGAATCCTGAAGGGTTCCTCCCAATTAGTTGAAAACTAGCCTTCTCCATGCCTTGCTTCGCTCCTCAACCTGTATACTAAATCTCCAACATGAAAACTTCTCGAAACCACCTTCGAGTTGTATTTTCTTTCAGCTCTTCTTTTAGTTGCTTCTTCTCGAACGCTGGCTTTGTCCCTCAACTCATAAATCAAGCCCAAGATAGCTGATAAGCTTTCATGATTGAGTTATAGGTTGAACACTTCTCGATGTAAACTTGGTTCACCCAATTCGACTAGTAGCATAGCATTTATCCCATAAGTTAAACTGAAAGGGGTTTCTTTTGTTAATGACTGCGGTGTGCACCTATACGCCCACAATACTTCTAAGAGCTCCTCGATCCATCTTTTTTTGGCTATTCCCAGCCATCTCTTCAACTCATGCAAAATGACTTTGTTTGCGGCCTCGACCTGTCCATTAGTTTAAGAATGTTCCACAGAGCTGTTGATGGAGTGAATGCCAAGTCCTTGGTAGAAATCTTGAAGTCCTTGATTAATGAATTGCCTCTCATTATCCGAGATGATAGTGTTTGGTAACCCAAACCTGCAAGCTATGTTCTTCCACACAAATGCTTCCACCTTGTTAGCGGTGATAGAGGCTAATCTATCCATTTGGTAAAATAGTCTATTACAACTAAGAGGTACTTACATTGTCCTTTCCCAAGACTGAATGGGTCGATGATATCTATTCCCCACTCAGCAAATGACCATGGAGCGCTTATCTGATGCAGTGTTTCTGACTTGGTTCTCAAAACATTGCCAAATTCTTGGCATTTCTAACATCTTTTGACGTATTATGTAGAGTCTTTTTCCATGGTAGGCCAATAATATCCAGCTCTCAAAGCTCTTGTTGTCATATTATGGCCTTCAGAAATTAGAAAAGTTATTAATGTTGTTGTTTTGGTTGTTTTTTTGCACCGGACCTAGGTCTTTTGCATCGCACATTTCTCTACCTTTGCTCTCGAGTTCTCTAGTGTTGGACTCAAGTTTGCTAAGTTGGGCTTGGCTTCTTTTTCCCAACTTTTGCTATTTTCTTCACTCTTTCAAGACTTCAATTCTCCTTATTCTAAGCCAATGCTTTTCTGTTCAAATTCAATCAAAATACCATTAATTAACAATCAAATCCTTTTTCTAACTCATATAATCAATTATTAACAAAAACTAAATAAAATTGAGAATTAAGCAGATTTTAAACATGGAGAGGGTTGATTTTGTCCTAAAAAAATTGTCCAATAATGTCACATAAAGCAACATTACCAAACACATCCAACCCCATCTTTGAAGCATCACAAAATATCACAAAGTGTTTAGTAAGATTGGATATTGCTAATATAGGGAAAGTGGTTAATCTCTTGAGTTCTTGAAAATATCCTCACATTTTTTTTGTCCATTTAAAAGTTTGACCTTTCTCAATAAGTTGGGTTAAAGGGATAGATATTTTAGAAAATCCCTCAATTAATCTTTTATAATATATTGTCAAACCTAGAAAACTACAAACTTTAGTCACTGCTTTTGGTGGTTCCCATTGTAAAATTGCTTCTATGTTGGTCGGGTTTGCTAATACTCCTTCTTTGAAAATCACATGTCCTAAACTGTTTACTTCCTCTTACTAAACTTTACACTTGGACAATTTAGCGTACAACAGATTGTCTCACAATATTTGAAGAACAATTTGAAGGTGTTCCTCATGTTTCTCAAAGCTTTCAAAATAAATGAGAATACCATCTATAAAAACAAGTAAAAAAATGATCCAAAATTGGACAAAAAAATTTATTCATATAATCCATGAATACGACAAGAGCATTGGTATATTGAAAGACATTACTTGATATTCTTAATGACCGTACCTAGTTTGGAATTCTTTTTTTGGTATGTCTTTTTTCTTTACTCTGATCTAATGATATCCTGATCTCAAATCCATCTTAGAAAATACTAAGACTCCTCTTAGTTGGTCAATCAAATCATCTATTCTAGGGAGAGGATATTTATTCTTTATGATGTATTTATTTCACTGACTATAATCTATTACAACCTAAAACTTCCATATTTCTTTTTAACTAACAAAATAGGGGCTTCCCAAACTGATAGAGTGAGACGAATGAATTGTTTTTAAAGTAACTATCAATTGGTTCTTTTGTTCTGTTATTTCATATGGTGATAGAAATTGGCCTAGTTTCAGATTTCAAATCTATTGAAAATTCAATTTCTCTGTTTGATGGAAAACTAGGAATATCACTAGGAAAAATCTCAGGAAATTTTTGAATAACTACTATATTTTCCAAATCGACCACCTCTTTCAATTCCATAGAAGGCAATAATAAATAACCTTGAATTTCATTTTTTGAAGTCTCATTTACTAATTTGGTAGATGATTTCATCGGAAAATATTATTGTTTTTCTGCACAATTTAAAAGGACTTCATTGAAAAATAATCAATTCATATTTAAGATTACATCTAATTGTGACAAAGGTAGAGATATTAAACCTACAAGAAATTTCTTATTTTCAATCAACAGAGGACACTTCATTGGTAATTATAGACTCACTCATGGGGTTGAACTAACCAAACTAGTATCTAAAGAGGAGATTAGCAATTCAAGATGCTTGACACAATCGTTAGAACTGAATAAATGAGTTGCACTCGAGTCATATAGTACATTTAAAGTTCTACCTTTAATGAAACATGTACCTTGAATTAGATCATGGTTTTGAACGGTCTCAGCCACGATCATAGTGTAGACTCTCTCGGTTGTCATGGGTCTTATCTTAGGCGTAGAAGGATTAGAATGTGATTAGAGAACACATGGTTTTCCACACTTTAAACAAACTGGTTCTTTAAGATGACAATCTTTAACATAATAATTTTGCCCACACTTCAAACACCTAATTTGATCATTTACAAACCTACTTGGATTTCCTAAAGAAGATTGACTGGGTGGGGATTTTCATTGGGTTGACTATAGGGTTTTCCCTCATATATATTTTCTTGTTTCACTAAGGCGTGAAATTTCTTGGTTTATTATTTTGACTATTTTCAAAATATTTTACAAATCTACATTAGTAAATAAGTGTAGGAAAATCATATCTTTCTAATATTCCTACTGCTTTTCTCAATTTAGGTCTAAGTCTATTTTCAAATTTTATGTACTTCATTCTCTCATCTGGGTGGTAAAAGGAAGTAGAATATTTTTCAAATTCTTTAAATTTAGAAACATATTCTCATACTAACATACTCCTTTGTTTTAATTGCATAAACTCTATTTCTTTTACTCTCTCATATCATTCGGAAAATTTATCTCAAGAAATTTTGTTGTAAATACTTCTCATGTAATAATTATTCCTCCTCCTTCTAGCAATCTCGTGATACTATCCCATTAGTACTCAATCTCTCCTATCAAGATAAAGACCACATAATTAACTTTTTTATTATTAGAACAATTCATAACTCAAAGTATTTTATCCATCTCCTTAATCCACAATTCATCTTTTTCTAGAATATAGAGGTTTGTTTCTCCTAAATTTCATTAAACCGATTCAAACATTTGACTCCTTAATAGTGCAATAACCATATGTCTCTAATATCTTGAAATATTTATGCCAATTCATCATTTCACCTATGAATACACAAGTCATTGTTAAAACCATCATGATGTTGTTGAATAGTTTGAAATTGTGTTTGAATGTTGCCTAATTTATCTATACGGTTTGCAAGGTTTCATCTAAATCTTTGTTTGATTAAGGAAGCATGGAAATAGGTGAACGGAAGTACCAAAATGTTATACACAAGGAAGAAGAAAAAAATAAACTCAAAAGATAAGAATAAAATTCAAATTTTACTCTCTCTATCTGTCTTTTTACAAGGATAAATTTCATAAAGACCTTAAATTATTTTTTATGAAAGAATCCCTATGAGACATCAATATCCGATTCTCAATATATATATATATATGTCAATTAGTGGCAACTAGATGTAATCTTTGAATAATAGGACTTTGGTATTTTTCTGGTGCAACTTGACGTTCTTGGCTGCTATCAAGTTCTTCCCAATGTATCTGTTGTAAAAGACGTGTTCCATGCAAATTCCTTTTTCTGCACAGTGCTACAATCCATTTTTCGTTTTTTTATGCAAAGGAATTTGCTTCTTCTACTCTAATCCAGATCTAGTTTTGGCTTGTAGCAGTATATGAGAACCACCTACCATAACACCCCATGTGCCAAGTTGGGTTCTGAAAATTCTTTTGGGTATCAAAATCAAAATGTAACTCTCGGTCTTTGAAATCCTTACGAATTTATATTCGGATAAACTTCTCTTTTAAGTATTTTTAAAATAAGAAAACAAACATACTTACTCAAAAAAGTTTGTTATTATATAAATTAATTTATAAAACCTTTTTGCATCAGTATTTTTATCCACTCCGCATATAATTCTATAATTAGGTTCCTTATCTATATAAAACCCCTACCACCACCCAATAACTGAGATACCAAACTTGCTCCATTCTGTCACTCATAAGGGGACAGAGCAGTACCAGAAGAAACTAAAAATGGTGAGTGTTAAGGAATTAGTTGAATCGAATTGTATGAGGTCGGTTCCCTCCAACTACATTAGCCTTAAAAACCCCGAAGATTCCATGTTGCATGAAACAGAGAATATCCCCACCATTGATTTTTCGCAACTCACCTCTTCCAATCCCAATGAACGCTCCAAGGCAATCCAACAACTAGGCGATGCATGCCGTGATTGGGGTTTCTTTATGGTATTCTCATATCTAACCTTAAACCTTGTATGTTTTACCTTGTCCACGTGCGTATTAGAGTTTCTTTCCTCATGCATGCATATCATGTAACTTTTGCTGTCATGCTAACTTTGAACTTCTTTTTATAGCTAATCAATCACAGTGTGTCGGAGACACTAAGGGAGAAGGTGCTTAGAGCAACCCAGAGCTTCTTTGATCTGAGTGAGGAAGAAAAAAAGGAGTACGCAGGAGAGAAGATGCTTGATCCAATAAGATATGGGACAAGCTTCAATGTCAGGGTGGACAAGGCCCTTTTCTGGAGAGATTATCTCAAATGTCATGTTCACCCTCACCTTCATGTTCCTTCCAAACCCCCTGGTTTTAGGTATACAAACAAATTGAGTTTTCATATCAAGGAAAGTCAGTATCAAACTAGTAGAAAAGAATAGGTTAATGGTTAGTCATTGTTTTGGTGGTTGAAACTTGAATATTGTTTGCAGTGAAACTGTGGATGAATACACAAGAACGAGCAGGGAAGTGGTTGGAGAGTTGCTAAAAGGAATATGTGGAAGCTTGGGAATTGAAGAAAATTACATACATAAAAGGTTGAAAGTAGAGTTGGGGACCCAGTTGCTGATTGCCAACTTGTACCCACCATGTCCTAAGCCTGAACTTACAATGGGTCTTCCGGCACACACAGACCATGGGCTTCTAACTCTTCTGCTGCAAAACCACCTTGGTGGGCTTCAAATTCAACACAAAGGCAAGTGGATCCCTGTCAACCCCTTACCCAACTCCTTTCTCGTCAACACTGGAGATCACCTAGAGGTAAAACAAAATTCACAGTTAAGGTATTCAAAATATAATTACAACCATTTATTATAAAAAAAAAAAAATAGTACACATATATACATGAATAGGAATTTGTAAACATGAATCAGCATTGAAAAACGGATGAATGAGTATTTTTTCTTTTTTGTCAGATACTGACTAATGGGAAATACAGGAGCGTCCTTCATCGTGCAGTAGTGAACACAAAAGGCACCAGAATTTCCATTGCCACAGCACACGGAGCTCCGCTTGAGACCATTGTGGGTCCTGCACCAGAGTTTATTGGGGATGATAATCCAGAAGCATACCGTGCCATCAAATATGGAGATTACATACAGTTTCAGCAAAGTCATCAACTTGACAGAAGGTCCTGTTTGGATCGTATTCGGATTTAATTATATGTGTATCTGTTGGAGAATTGCGTCTTCTGATGCATAAAAACGAAGAATCGGAGTGCATTGGAAAAATACCGAACCAATGCAGAGAAAGCGGAGAACAAATCTTTTGGTTACGAATAAAGGAGTCGGTTGCTGATCCAGTTGTAACAGAATTCAAAAGATAGAAATTTGCTTATACGAATCTTACAGTTTATATTTGTTTTTAAATTCAGTTTTAATTT
>Ga0209489_104504_pt1 | contig 25551 bp, 11 predicted proteins | sample SiratrowhiteBW_FD_187527 | JGI IMG/M metagenome (GOLD analysis project Ga0209489, IMG submission 187527) | Root nodule microbial communities of legume samples collected from California, USA - Siratro white BW (SPAdes) (version 2) | ecosystem: Host-associated > Plants > Roots > Nodule | place...
CTAGAGAATCAATTACAATTTATATATGGTTTGAGCTGAAACATAAGAGTCATGGTCAGTCGGAAATATTTATAAAATAATGAAAATAATCAGATTAAGTACAACATTTGTATGCAACTAGTGAATCCAATGACATATAAAACATATAAAAAAATGAGAAAATTATGACAATTAATTGTTACAAATGCTTATAACATAATCACGATGTTAGGTATCCTACTTAGATTTTGAAAACCAATGTATTACAAATAGATTTCTTTTTGTATTTTCTATGCGTGCATGTTGTGGATTTTGTCATCTACTAAGGGTAAATGTGAAATGAATATATAATAACAACCCAAAAAAATTAGAAATTCCAAAATTATAGTTTTGCATATGAGCATAGGCATGGTATCTTAATACTAAAATATGTAAGTATTCAACATATTAATTTGTGTAAATAAGAATGTATACCATAAATTAGTACTTAACATCAACAATTGTGTTATCATATGCATGATTATTCAAACACAGTACATCAAAACAAATAGTATTTATTTTACATTGAGGGTGAACTTCAGCTTAGGGATTGGTTAGCAAAGTCTAGTAATTGTTGAAGTTTCACCACTTTGTGTTTCATCGTCATTAATTTTTCTTGCATTAACTTACTTTGTGTTTCTACAGTGCATTGAATTGAAGTTGTAGTTGACTATACAAGAAGAATTGAATGGAACTTGAACTCGAATTGCGAAATATAAATAATTTAAGATAACATAAGTATAAGGGAGAAAGAAGTAGACACAAATTTATATTAGTTCACCTTATAATCAGGGTTATGTCTAGTCCTTATAGGCAAACCGCTTAAGAGATTTTTTTTAAATGAGTTTAGACGTCTATCTAGGAACAAGTATTATTACACTTCTTCAAATACAATTTTTAACACCTCTTCATAAACAAATATTATTCATCTCTCCAGGTAATGAGTATTTTGCACCTCTCCAATCAATGAGTATTCAAACTTCTCCAACCAATGAGTTTTAAAATCTCTCCAAGCAAACGAGTATTCAAACCTTTCAAACCTTTTCAGGTGAAACCCAGTCCTAATCTTCTCTTGAGATCAAGACCTCCTAACAATAAGAAAACTCTCTTAAAATAGAGAACAATCAAAGTTCATATGGTAGACTTCACATAATGAAGAATTTACTATAATTAAGCACACAAAACTCTTTCTAATTTGTTCTTAATATTAGGATGTAACAATGAATTCGCTCATAATAATCTTGTAGTATATGAATTTCTTTGTGTGTGTTCATCGTCAATCTCTTATTGTCTTTCCTTAACTTCAATGGTCTTTGTATAGTATTTGGTATGATGGCATTAAAACTTTTATGAATTCAATTTTCTTTACTGGTAAATGTCTTCTTCTTGAATGCATATTAAGTGTCTTCAATTCATTCTGAAAACTTTCTATTTATACAACAATTTTGAACATTTATACTTAATGCATGAAATTTTCAATTTATGAGTTTGGTTCTTCTATTTATTTATTCTTCTTTATATAGCAACTCTTGTTTTGATGTAATCGTTATGTCATTATCAAATAATTAAATCCTTTAATTCTTTCTTTCTTAGTAGCAAATAGGAATGTTGACTTCTCCAGTATATTTGTTCATTCTTGAATCATATTTGGGATTCTTCTTTGTATCTTGTCTTCGTATGCTAGTCTTCTTTGATTTGTATTTTCATAATTTTCTTTTCACACTATCTCAGCAATTCCGTAGACACTTAATAAGAATTATTTTTTATGTTGTATTATGTGTGTCTTTGAATGTTTCTCATAATGCTTTAATCCATTCTAAAAATTATTTAAACATAATTGACCATTTACGATTTTCATTTAAGTAAGTGAGTCAATCAAATAATCACTTTAGATATTTTTGAAACTTAATCTCTTGAATTATAAAACCTTTCAATTTTAGAGATAAATATAAATTTCAAACTTTCTAAGTTTGCTTAAATTTTGAATGTTAAAGCATTTCAAACTTAAATGAATTTATATCAAAATATATTTTTGAATCTTGTTTAAAATAAATAAACACGAGATTTTCAGATTAGAGAAAATAACATTATTTTGATATTTTCAAGAATGTCTTTAACAATTAATTAACACATATAAGAGAATTATAATTAATAATATAAAGTTTAGAAACTCCCTGATGTGAAGACTTTTATCATTTCGTTTGATGCGCTCTTAATCTTGGTTCACCTACCTAGCTCATCTGTCACTCTTAAGTTTGTATGTGTCATCTAGTGCATTTGCTGAGGGTGACCAAATGGTAGAGATTGGTCTGATGTAACCTTGCAATATCATTAGAAAAAAATTTTAAATTATCTACAAAAATTACATACGAATGAAAGTTCATATGTAAAATTTGTATTACATACAGAATTTTATATACGGATTTGTATCTATAAGTAAAATTAACATTACATACGAAATTATTTACAAATTCAAATCCGTATGTAAAATCAACATTATATATGGATTTTTATATACGAATTTGTATCTAGGATATTACATATGAATTTAATCCATATATAAATTTGTATGTAATAATCCATAATAAAAATAAGCATTAGAGACGAAATTACATACGGATTTTTATCAAGAGATTTAATTTGTATGTAAATTCGCATGTAATATAATTCATATTAAAAATTAGCATTACATACGAAGTTTTATCTAGGATATTACAAATAGATTTAATTCGTATGTAATATAATCCATATTAAAAATCAAAATTATATATAGATTTGTATCTAGGATACTACATACGGATTTAATCCGTATGTAAATTAGTCAACAAATATTGACGTTATTATTATTAATTAATAATAATAATAATAATATTAGTAATATATTATTATTATTATAATAATATGATTAATATTTTTATTAATACTATTATTATTATTAATATAATAATATTATTGTTGTCATGAATATTAATAATAATATTAATTATTATTATCGTAATTATTTTTATTAATATTAATATTAGCATTATATACCATTTCAGCAGTGATCTTGGTTAAAGATTTTTCCAAAACAGTTTGTGTACAAAAAGGTCTTTAAAAGATTTCAGGCCAGAAAATTAAATTGAATTTTAAAACAGTGAGTTAAAATATATCAAAACTGTGTCACATCAGTTTTGAAAGTAGTGAGGAGGAAAAACCAGTGAATTAATTTGCTGAAACAGTTGATTAAAAACCAGAAATGAGATTAAAAGCATATTCAATTATGTTTAACCAATTATATAGAATTTTGTCAACCAAAAATTATGTGAAAGTCAATTATTATAAACTGTTTAGAAAAAACAATTGATAGAATTCACATTCAGTCAATTCTTTTTATTACCAAAAACAAGTTCTTAAGTTCTGCCCAAAAAATTCATCGATTGATTTTTAATTTTAATTAGTTGTTTATACTAGAAAACTAGTTTTAATGAAGAAGTGACACACAATTCAGAATGGCACAAAATCAAAAACAATACACAAGATTTTTATATCTCGATTCACTCTTTTTTAAAAGTCACATCCAGTTCCTTTGCAACTTTAGCAAAGTTCCACTAAACACAAACAAATTCAAGTCAAAACTCAATCTTTAACCTTACTTGATCCAGAACCCTAATGCAAAACCCTATTACAAATATACAACGAAAATACTATCCAAATAAAAATACAACATCAAACACACTTAAACACCATATCTAAATATAAAATAAGAAAAAAATTACAACAAAATGAATTACAATCAAAACCAGTACTAATACTACAACAAATATAAACCAAGACAGAAGGATAAGGCTTCCTGGAGTCAAATTCGGCTGCAAGGTGCTTAACTTAGTCAAATACAAGGAAGAATCCCTCCAAGATTGAGACCGAGATGAATCTTTTGATAAATCTTGATCAACTTCTCCAAAACTTAAAAGCGTGTTCTCAAAAACTCTCTCTCGGAGCAGTGTAGAATTCACATCCAAGTGAAATCAACCAATAATATACCGTGTCATTTTCATTTTTCCCTTAACACAGTATTTTACAACCAATTGATACGATCACTATGACCATATTTTGGTTGAAATCAGCATCATTAGGTCTATCGTTGAAGTCAATAACTTACAAGAAGAATCACTCCAAAACTATTGTCAAAAGTCTTTAATAATCATTGTCAAAACCTGTGTACAATAATAATAATAATCTAATTGTGTCCAAATTTCTTTTGTTTTTTTTTTTATTTTTCGTATTTTGATATTTCTTTATATTTATGGTTATTCTCAGAGTTTTTGTTTGTATCTTCCCTACATTCTGTATCTTCTATATATTTTGTTTTGGCTAACCAAAATCTCTAAAGAAAGAAAATACTTTCAAAAGAGTAAACAAGCTTTTTTTCTTTTTCAATGAAAACATTAAATTGATTATGTATATAATTTTATAATTTTCGAACTTACCTAAACAAATTTATAAAATTGACATGGTTATCATCACTGTAAAATAGTGAAATGCCAACTAGATTCAGACTTGTTAGGCTTGTTGATCAATTATATGCAGCGTATCAATAATTAATATATTGAAAAAGATAAAGAGAGGATAAAACACATAAAAAGAACAAACCGAACTTACCTAGATATCATTGTTTATATTGGGAAAGATCATTGTTTATGTTTCTCAATATTTTATTGGCAGCAATAGTCCATCTAACGACTGAGCCCTAGTAATCTTAGAGAATGTCAGAATGACCACAATTGCATTATTAATTCCATTTGAACTAGACTATGCATGGTTTCAACCTGTATTGGTTCTCCATAACATTTAAGAGCAGAAACGTACATAAAGAGATTAGAGAAAGGGCATTGAACACAAAGTGGTGCAGTGTTTAGAGAAGTATAAAAAGGTGATGGTTGAAGCAGTATTATTATTGGGGACAAACAGGTAGTGCTGTATTTCCTCTTTGCTTTAGGGGTTGTGCGATTTTTTTTTTCTTTAATACAGTATAGTATATAGTATAGGATACAAGTGTACAATTACAGAGTGCACACCACTTATGTCTATTATGCTCATGAAGAAATACTAAATGAGCACCACCTTCTTACTCCAATATTGCTTCTTCCATCACCTTAATGCCCCCACTCGGGTCACAAGCCACCGTTACCTAGCTCGGCAACTGATCATGTTTATCATTATCTTATTTACCCTTAATCAATTCATTATCTGTCAGATGTGGGATAGTTTCCATCAAATTAGCTAATGTTCAAAACCATGCGTGTTCTTGACTACGAGGTCTGTTTGCATGGCTTCTTTTTCATGTGCTGTAACTCTAAAAAACTTAGGAATGTAAGAAGCATGGATCTTCAATACAAAAAGAAAGCTAAAAAGTTGAATGTAAAGATTGTAAGAAATGTGTGAACTTCATCTCTGTGAATTGATTATTGGATGCTATTTTCTAATATAAACAACTTAATTTAAAATGTTCAAAAATTATCAGAATTAAATGTTAACGACTATAAGCGTTACTAAAATTGCACATAAACTACAGGTACATCAAAAGCTAAAAGAAAATAATTGTTTGAAGTATGAGCTCGTAAAAAACGAATTATATAAATCGATTACCATTAAATATAGGAAATATGCAAATAAAGTTCAAATACTTACTATGTAAGGTTAGTTGTATGTGTCAATTCAAAGATTAATATTGTTTTTTACAGGTGAATGTTTGTAAAACACGCATTAATCTTAGGATCGTGTATTAACTTATTATTATTATTATTATTATTATTATTATTATTATTATTATTATTATAATTATTATTTTATTATTATTGTTATTATATTATATTATGATTTTATATTATTCAAATGCTTTTAACATTTTCTTAAAACTATTTTTGAAGTCAACTTAAATGAAATATGGACTATTTATGTTATAATTGACTTTAATAAATGAAATAATCATATATTTTAAGATATAATTATTATTTGCATCTTAGTTGAATACAAGTTATATAGATAAATAATATAAATAATCTAATTTTTGTTCATTTTTGTTACTTTTTTATTTTCATAATAGATAGATTTCTAAATATATATAAAGAAAAAATTAATTATAACTATAAATAATCAATCTTAATTCTGTTTTTCAAATAATATAAATGAGTGTAGTCATAATTTTAATAGAATGCTTTTAAAAAAGGTTACAAAATAATTTTTGGCTAAAATCAAACTTTTTTAAGAATGTTCTAAGATTCAGAATATTTGATTACTATGTATAATTTTTTCGAATAAAGCTAATTTGTATACTAAGTATAATTTTTTCCTTATTCTTACTTTTTTTTTTAATTTCAATCAAAAGTCATGTCTTTTTATTATTATTTTGTTTTAATTTTTAATGACACTTCGGTTAAATAGAGTTGTGTAATAGGTTTCTAAATTTATGGATTGTTATTCTTTTTAATTTTTAAAGAAGTGTACATTTTTCAGTTCATTGCATACTATATATATGGAATTTATATCTAACTTTCTTTCCAGAATAGTGGAAATATATAACTTAGGTAGAATGGAACCAATACAAAAGTTTATGTAATTTTGTATTATCGTTTATTTTGTTAGTGACTTTTTAATACAAAAGTTTAATATCATTTATGTATTTTTTTTATTGTTTATATTTGTTTATATTGATATTTAATACAAATTCGATTTTCAATAAACTTATTTTTTTTAACAGTCATAAATAAATAAATTAAAAAAAATATTAAAAGAATGTTCTAATCCTATTATAAATAGATATTATAAATAGAAATTATAAGTTTACAAATATAAACATTAAACCTGATAAACACCAACTAAAACAGGGACAAACATCTAGAAACCTAGTACAACTTAACAAGAGAATACATCCATAAAAGAAAAGCAGCATCCAAAAACTAAGAACCATCGTCATACTGCAATACCATGAAACACGCTCAGTATTTGTTACAGCGAAGTCTGGAAATAATGAATTTGCTAGAGACTTGCCTACTGGTGCTATTACATAGTCGTTTCCCTTTGCTTTCACACACACCTTCCAGACCTCCTTACCTATCCTCTATCAACAACAACACTATTATTGCAAGCATCAATACCTTATTCTGTGATTCACCAACCTGCAAGAGAAAAAAAAACAGTCCCTACAATATTGTATTCTTCACAGCTCATTGCCTACTCTGTAATTTTCATACTATTGCCTTCAGATATGATTCCGGATACAGATACCAATCTGGGATTGAGAATTGTACTCATGGATTTCTATATTTTGTCCAAGACCACCATTTAATTTGAGCAAGATAAAATATTTCTTCACAATTTACAATATCATTTTTAAGCACTATTCTATTTCCGTGGAGCCAAATTTTCCGAACTTTAACTACCCACATACCCTTGCAAACTACATTAGCTTTTTTACTGCTTGAAAGAACACTTGTGATAAACTGTTCCCTATTGTTCCCTATAAGAATAAGATCATCTATATATAAGAACAATTGTGAAACTAGTTGAAGTTTTTCAAATAAAAGGAAATAATAAGATTTTGATTGAATAAAACTAATATTGTTAAGAAAGAATGAGAGTTTGGCAAACCATTGCCTGTTATCTTGCTTTGTTAGCTTGCTTCAGCCCATACAAGATTAAAGATACGAGAGAACTCAAATACTTCCTAGGAGAGGTTGTCAAATCTAAGAAACGAAATCATCTATGTCAAAGGAAATATGCCCTTGACATCTTGAATGGAAATGGAATCAGCGAGCTTGCAAGTAAGCTTTGTTATGTAAGATTCTTAATAAAAATGCATATAGAATATAAAACCTAGACTCCTACAAAAGACTTATTGCGAAACTCCTTCAAGCTTGCAAGTAAGCCTTGTTATGTAAGATTCTTAATAAAAATGCATATAGAATATAGAACTTAGACTCCTACAAAAAACTTATTATCAAACTCCTATACAGTGGCAGTTCAAGGCTTTAGAAGGCTTAAAACAAATAAAAAAATGAGGTCTTTTTTAAATTAATAAAATAATTAAATTATGATATTTTTAATATTAGAACAATTTTGTCTTGCAATTTCATTCTCGTTATCCTGAGTTTGTGTTACTATCATGAGTTTGAGAATCGAAATTATTATCCTAAGTTTGAAAATCAAAATTATTATCTTCGTTGACTACTTTATTATTGTTTTCACCTATATTTATATTATTATCTTTACCTAAATTTATATTGTTATGCTCTTCATTTAAAGAATACTCACTTGCATTTTCTAATTCATTTTTTTGTTTATTTTTATAAATTTATCCATAGTCTCTTTTTGTGATTCAACAAAAAAGTTCAACTCTTATTTCTTTTTTGAAGTTTTGAATAACCTGATTCAAATTTTCTAGTTGTCATATTTATATACTTTTATATAAAATTAAAAATTATAATATATATCACACTGAATATAACTTATAAGTTAAAAAGATAAAACCTGATTGTCAAGACAATAAACTTGATTGTAGAGTCTCAAGTTTCCTATTATGATTCGATCTTGTCCTTTGGTATGTCTTTAAATATAATTTGTAACTTCTAAATTCTCTTCCTTAAATATGCACAAATTATTTTAAGATTAATTAAACAATAACGAAAAATAAAAAAAAAATTGGGATCAATTGATCAATCTCATAGTATTTTTACCAAATATTGATCACTCAAAGGATTCAAAGTGAACATAAATTCTTCCTCAATCAATCTACTGCTCAAAATCTCTAAGTAAAGGCACGCACATAAATGCACATTATAGAATGATTAAATATGAAATGAAAGAAATTTGAAATTAAAAACAAATTGAAATAATATTATGGAAGGAACAAAGAGACAGAAGAAGAAAGGAGATAAGTGAAGAAAGAAGGAGAGAAGTGGAAGAGTCAGATAATGATAGGACATATAAAGAGATGATATCAATATGTTAGAATATAGGGAAGAGATAAATTAGAAAGTTTTGATAGGAAAGATTTCTTGACTGTTCAATTTTTTTTAAATATTATTAATTTATTAGAAGAAAGTTTCAAGAATATTATTCATTAAATAGTATTTATTGTACCAATATAAATTTAAATAATATTTATAGCATCAATGCAACTTAAAGTAAGTTAAAATATTTAAATTTTTAATTAAAATTTTGTTAGTATAATTTTAAAATTAAATATTTTTTATTTTATAATAATATATGAGTATTAAATTTTTTTTGAGGCCTTGAGGTCTAAAGCATATTAAATTTTCTGAGGCTTTTGCGACCTTGAGGCATAAAGCATATTAAATTTTTTTGAGGCCTTTGAGACTTTGGGGCCTAAAGCGGTTGCTTTACCTACTTGGGCTTTGAGCCACCCGTGCTCCTATACCTTACCAACACAAGGTGAGATATAAGTTGTGTTATTCATCTGCTTAGTCAATTCCTACAAAAACCTACAATTCATCATCAACAAGCAACTCAACACATCTTATGTTACATAAAAGCTAACCATGCTGAAGGGTTATTATTTACAATTGATTCTGGAGTGCAAATCCAAGCCTTCAGTGACTCAAATTGGCATCTTGTCCAGAAACAAGATAATACACAACCGGATATTCCATTTTTCTGGGATCTTCTTTGATTTCCTGTAAATCAAATAAGCAAACTATTGTTTTGTTAGAATATTATAATTAGAGAAACAAATCAGTAGAATATCAAAGATAATAAAGAAAATTCAAATATATTTATTTATAATACTTTCTATATTTAGTTCCCTAGAATTCTATATTTAGTGAGCTATTATAAACAAAGAAAAATACATTCAAGAGAAACCTTCTTTCCTGTTATCATATCCTTGTCTAACCTTTCCTAGCCCTTGATACCATCGTAAGATGGTATCAGAGCGGTGTTAGATCTTGAGAACTCAAAAACCAACATGATTGTTCCATTACCCCTCACAGCCAAAAAACACCAAAAAAACCAAACATTTCATTTTTAGATGATGAAATTGGCAACAACATGAAACAAAACCAAAATAACTCCTCAACCATTACTGATGAGCTAACTTTGCAAATTGAAAATATGCTTAATGGCCTAGGGGATTTAGAAAACACAAGCCAATCTTGACGATTTGTCAATTGGTTTCAAATTAAATGGAGACAATTATCCATTGTGGGAAACACTAATGAAGAAAGCTATCAGTGCCAGAGGAAAGAAGAGTCATCTGACAGGTATATCCCCGACACCAGAAAAGACAGAACCAACATATGAAAAATGGGAACAGGCAAATCAAACTGTCTTCACCTGGATAATTTAGAATATTGAGACTAGTTTGATAAACAATATTTTCCAGTTCGCAACCGCCAAGGCTTTATGGGAGGGATTGGCTACTACCTATGGAAGCGGCATACCAAAAAGTAAACACACAGAGACATGGACAGGATACCCTAGAGGATTTTTGGAACAAATTACAAGCTATATGGATGTCGATTTACAGAAAGCAACTGAACCCTATGAAATGCTTAGATGATATTGCAACTTTCAACAAAATTAAACAAGAACAAAGACTATATCAGTTCCCAACAGGGATAGATGAAAAATTTGAAGTCATCAGAAGAGATCTTTTGATGCAGGAGAAGAACACTTCAGTAGAGTTCGCCTATTCTACCGCTTGAAGAGAGGCGGTCTGACTCCAAATTCTAAAGCCTGCCACCAGTAGCGAAGGGAACACATCATTAAGGGAGGTTGGAATCAGCTTAACCCCAAGAAATAGACCACCGGAGCAGGGACAGGGATGGAGTCGCTCAAAAACCGTCGGACGAAATCCATCACAGCGAGACAAGGAAGAAAAAAGCCACCTCCACTGTACTCATTGCGGAATGAAGAAACAGACAAAGAAGACTTGCTTCAAAATCGTGGGTTATCCCGAAGGTGGGAAAATTTCGCAGACCACCAGTAGCAGTGGTGGTGACACCGGAAGAGAGGAAGAAACAAAATCGCAAGTCATTTATGGAAGAGCCGCGGTCACTCATGGAGCTGAGAAAAGAGAGGAGGATACTAGCCCAGGAAAATTTGATAAGTGGATTTTTGATTGTGGGGCAACTGACACCATGACTCTCATGATTTTGACAGTCTCTCCACATCTGTTAAAACCCATATTGAAATAGCCAGTGGAGAACTAGTTGTGGTCCAAGGAGGGGGCTCACTTGTTTTTTCAAAAAAATTAAAATTAAAAAATTGTGTTTATGTTCCTACACTATCATCAAAATTACTTTTTGTAAGCCAAGTTACAAAGGAGGTGAATTGTGTAGTTCTCATGTTTTTTATTTTTTGTCTTTTACAGGACATTCTTACGAAGGAGATTATTAGGCGTGGTACTAAACATAGAGGTCTTTACTACATTGATGAGGTTGCTCACAAGGGACATGCCATGCTTGCTCACGGAATGGTTACAAGGCAACTATGGTTATGGCATAGATGTTTGGGACATCCTTCATTTGAGTATCTTAAGATTTTATTTCTTAGTTTATTTACTTAATATTGAGCCCATCAAATGTGAAACTTGTATACGGGCAAAGAATCATAAGAGTTACTTTTCCTCTTAACAACGAGTGAATTCTATTTTTTCATTAGTACACTCTGATGTATGGGGCCCAGCTCTTAGTTCCCATAATAATCAATTTCAGTATTTTGTGTTATTTGTGAACGATTTCTCTCACATGACGTGGGTATATTTTCTAAAACACAAATCTGAAGTACCCGATAAGTTCTATGCATTCTATCAAATGATTCACACTCAGTTTGACAGGAAAATCCAAGTACTTAGATAAGATAATGGTGGAGAATTTGTTAACAAATCAATGCAAGAGTTTTTCAAAGAAAATGACTTAATCCATCAAAATTTTTGTCCAAACACACCCCAACATAATGGTGTAGCATAACGGAAAAATCGTAAGCTAATAGAGATGACTCGGGCCATGATTTTTGATTCATAGGTTCCGATACATTTTTGGCCCGAAGCTGTCGCTACCTCGACCTATCTTTTGAACAGGCTACCCTCCCAGATCCTTAATCACAGAACACCCTTACAGATCCTAGCTACTCAGACTAATATCCCTCTTGTCCAAATGTTACCACCACGAGTTTTTGGGTGCTCTATGTTCATTTATATTTCCAAAGCTAACAAAACCAAATTTGATTCATGTACTGAGAAATGTGTCTTCGTTGGATATGCTACACATCAAAAGGGGTATCGATGTTACAACCCAATCACTCACCGTGTATATGTGACTATGGATTGTGATTTTTTAGAATTAGAATATTTCTTCAGTAGCCAACTTGATGTTCAGGGGGATAAAACTAGTGAACTACTAAGTTGGTTAGGTAGCCTTAGTTGCCCAAAAACTATTCCAAAAGAGCAAGTAGATGGAGCCAACGAGCATGTCTCTATCAACATTGGAGGGACCAACACAACCAATGAGGATCCTTCTAAGAATATCCAACAAGTGGTAAGTGATCTTCACTGTACTGAGCTGTCACCTATTATGAATAAAGTCACTAACAATGACAGGTTAGCACCAGAACCAGAGCCTTTCACACTTCTGTCAAGAAGAAATAGAGGGGTACCACCTAACCGATATTCTCCAGAACATGTTTTCTGGAATTCCAGGTATCCTATGAAAATAACCAGAGAAGGAGTGATAGACATTGCAAGAGCTTTACTTACTTTGGTTCTAATTGAAGATATTCCCAGAACAAAGCCAGTAAGAAGGGCAAATGACGAGAAGCTATGAAAATAGAGATGGAAGTTGTAGAAAAGAATGAAACTTGGGAGAGGTGCATCTTACCAACAGGGAAGAAACCTGTAGGGTGTCGATGGGTTTTCACCATTAAAAACAAAGGAGATGGCACCATTGAGCGATATAAGGCAAGACTGGTGGCAAAAGGCTATACACAGACTTATGGCATTGACTACTCAGAGACTTTCTCACCAGTTGCAAAAATTGACACCATTACAGTACTATTTTCAATAGTAGCAATCAAAAATTGGCCACTCCATCAATTTGATGTCAAAAATGTTTTTCTGCATGGGGATTTGAAAGAAGAAGTGTACATGGAAGCTCCTCCAGGGTTCTCTGAAGAGTTCCAAAGAAATGAAGTCTGATAATTGAAAAAGGCACTCTATGGGCTTAAGCAGTCTCCACGTGCCTGGTTCAAGAGGTTTACAGTGTCCATGAAAAGGTACGGGTACAAAAAAAGCAACTCTGACCATAAATTTATTCTTGAAAAGGGAGATTTGATAACATGCCTAATAATATATGTGGATGACATGATCATAACCGGAAGTGATATAGAAGAAATTGCACGACTAAGGAATAACTTGTTCAAAGAATTTGAAATGAAGGACCTAGGTGGACTAAAGTACTTCTTGGGAATAGAGGTTCTTCGCTCCAACAAAGGGATCTTTATTTCTCAAAGAAAGTACATCACAGATTTGCTTGCAGAAATAGGAATGGTCGATTATAAGCCAGCAGATACTCCTATGTAAGTTAACCATGATTTAAAGTTTGAGAAAAGAGTTAATCTGGCAGATAAAGAGAGGTACCAACGGTTAGTTGGGAAATTGATTTATCTGTCACACACTCGACCAGATATAACATATGTAGTAGGGGTAATAAGCCAGTTTATGCATCAACCTCAAGAGGATCATATGGACACTGCCATGAGGATTGTCTGATACCTTAAGGTGACACCAGGAAGTGGGATCATGTTCCAAAAGCATGGCCACTTAAACATTGAAGCTGACACTGATGCTGATTGTGCTGGTAATCCAAATGACAGGATATCTACTTCAGGCTATTTTACTCTTGTGGGAGGTAACTTTGGTGACATGGAGGAGTAAGAAGTAGAAAGTGGTTGGTTTTTCAAGTGCTGAGGCTGAATTCTGGGGAATTGTCAAAGGTATAACTGAAGTCTTATGTATCAAGAAGTTGATAAACGAGATTGGTTTTCCACCACAACTACCAAGTCAGTTAAAGTGTGATAACGAAGCAACAATCAATATCTCAGATAATCATGTACAACATGACAGAACCAAGCACATTGAAGTGGACAGACACTTCATCAAGGAGAAGATTGAGGATAGTAGTGTTGAGCTTCTGTTTGTAAGATTAGAAGACCAGTTGACAGACATTATCACCGAAGTTGTTACAGGCAGAACATTTACTCGTGTCCTCAGCAAGCTAAGCATTGGTGATCCCACTGCTCACCTTGAGTTAGAGTGTTAGAATATTATAATTAGATAAACAAATCAGTAGAATATCAGAGATAATAAAGGAAAATCAAATGTATTTATTCAGAATACTTTCTATATTTAGTTCCCAAGAATTCTATATTAAATGAGCTATTGTAAACAAAGAAAAATACATTCAAGAAAAACCTCCTTCCCTGTTATCATATTGTTGTCTAAGCTTTCCTAACCCTCGATATCATCATAAGAGTTTCTAGGTCTTCTTCTAAGACAAATTATAAGGCTCTCACCATCATAACCTGTGAGTTGCAATGGATCAACTACATCTTCGAAGATCTTCATATCCAAACCACTAGTAGATGTTTTCACAAAATCTCTAAGTTGTCAAAGTTTCAAATTGATTGTGAGCAAGCTTTAAATAATGAATATACATAGCTTTAGGTGAGGATGTTGAGATACTCGTTTAACTAGTATGAGGTTTTGTGTTAGAAAACCTACAAATAGGTTTACCTTTGTAATGTTTTACATTTTTTCATTTTGAATTAAAGATCAATTTTAGTTTCTTACCTTTCTATTCTTTTCTTTGGTGTTCTCTTCCTCTTATCTTCTCCGATGAATTAAACGTATGCTCATTTTACCATCGACACTCCTCTTTTTCTCTTAGGTTTTTCGGTTTTTGAGAGTGAAACCCTAGGTGCGTTTATTTTGATAGGTGGGGTACCATTCTCTAGAACATGGACTTGTTTACTAATGTAGATAATCTATGAACTAGATTAAACTAATTTTTCTTAAAGGAATCTAAGTTAATATGAATATTTTTTTTTCTATGACTATCACTGGCACCAATGAATTTATGCAGGTAATACATGTATATCTTTTATTTATATAATCTCTACAACACTAAAGTATATTGTATTCACCCGCAATCAAATAGTTGATAATATTCTTAATTGGGATAAGCAAAACTTATAGTCATTTATGATTATAATCCTATTGATGATTAGATACTCACAATTAGCAACTATAATATTAGGTCAAGAACTATAAGATATTATTAAAGTAGAATAAGTGCACTAACTTGAAGGTATCATTTTTTTTACCTTAGAAATACAACAAACTACAACATCATAACGTGGTGACATGGGATATGTGTGACAGGTGGGTAGGGAACGTGGTTGTTAGACATGAGTCTACATTTGTTAATTTTCAAAGTTACTGTCTATTAAGTCAAAGGCATACAATTAATAGAGTGTAGAAAGGGATGTGGGTAACTATTGTTTCGAAAATATAGAATCTTAATAAGGTGGTTTTTAAAGGTGGACTTGTGGATGCTGAAGAAATATTTTGTCTAGCTTAGTTAAAGGTTTGAATGTGGTTTAAGTTTAAGTTGAAGAGAATCACTTTTTCTTACTCGGATTGGCATTTATCTCCGATGGTGTGCTTACTTGCTATGATCTAGATTTTCATGTTAGTAAGGTGGGATTTGTAATGGAAGTCTGAGAGTGGTCAGGTTTTGCAGGTTAAGTGATTAGGGAGTTGTAACCTTGCTCAACAACCCAGATTTGCTATAGTTTTCTTGGGAGTAATTGTTTCTGTAATTCTTGGGTGGTTATAGTTTCTTGTGTGGATTTTGTTTGTTTATGTTTCTTCGTGCTTTTTGATGTCCTCAAGAGAAGTGGTTAAGTAAGTTTAGAAAGGTGTATTCGTTTTTTAGGCACTTATTTTTTGATGTGGTATTGTGCATAAGAGTTAGAATGGGTACTTTTCCCATTTTGGTGTACTTTTCAATTTTAATTTCCAAAATGGGTAGAAAAAAATTTATTTACTAAATGGGCAAATTCAGCCAACTAGATAGACATAATTTCAAACTAGTCAAAATAAAACTGACATGATGACGATTTCAATTAATGACATTAATTAAAATCATTTCTCTCTCTGCAATCATTTTTTAATTATTTGATATTGTGATTGTTAGGTTTAACAATTAATAAAAAAATAATAATCATTATATAAATAATTAACAAATAATTTTTTAATTATTTAGCACTATATTTCTTACTTTAACAATTAACAAAAAAATTAATAATAATAATTAACAAAACTGTAATAAAAAAAATTAAGACATACAAATTTATTTTAAATTAAAACAAAATAACATAATGATAATGATAAAAATAATAATTCATATGAATTTAATAATAATTATTATTATTTTTAAATTAAAATAAAATAACATAATAATAATAATAATTAATAATAATAAGTGAATTCAATAATAATAATAATTATTTTTTAAATTAAATTTGTATGAAATTATTCTTATTATTATTATTATTTAAATTAAATTCGTATGAATTTAATTAAAATTATTATTATTATTATCATTATGTTATTTTATTTTAATTTAAAATAAATTTATATATTTTAATATTCATGTTATAGTTTTGTTAATTATTATTATATAATAATTTTTATTATTATTTATTTTATTAATTGTTAAACTTAAGGATCATAGTATCAAATAATTAAAAAATGATTAAAGAGAGAAAAATAATTTTAATTAATATTATTAATTGAAATTACTAGCATGTCACTTTTATTTTGACCGAGACCAGACGTACGTGCAAACTTTGCATAATAAACTTGTTATACCTGTTTGTGATAGGCACACACAGCTGTCCAAAGATGACCTATAGAGTAGAGCTCGACGCATAAAGTTGGTCTTGAATCTCAATCCCTGTAGGACCTTGCGGCGAACAAACGTCTTGGATGACAATGTTCAATAACAGGTTACAAATTTTAACGCAAAGTTTAATGGAGAATGAATGCATATTGAAGTTCCATTAAGAGTATTTTAGTGGTATTATTGTGACTCTTTATGTGTTTAACTATTAATTTAGCTTCCTTTGAAGCAATCACCTGCAAACTATTGTTTCAAATAAATTATTTTGGCCGATTATGGCTGCATCGGGAAAGAAAGGAACCCAGACTCAAAATAGCTTTCACGTGGAACTGTTTACAAATGCAGATTTACTAATTTTTTTCGAAGGAATCTATCACTTAATACACACGAATATTTTTTAATATATTCCCTACTATATTGTATTCACCTGCACTGAAATAGTTGATAATATATTTAATTGGGATAAGCAGCTTATAATAATTCATGGTTATAATTCTAATGATGATTAGATACTCATAATTAGCAACTATAATAATGATAATAATCAACTATTAGATAAAGAAATATATAAGTGCACTATTTTGGAAATATCACTTTTTTGATCTCAAAAATACAACACTCCCATCTTCATCCAAGTTTGAAAGAAATGTCATTTGTAAATATCTTAACACAAAATATTTTCCAAAAGAATGAGAAAAACCTTTGAACATAAACATATAGCAACAACAAAGGAAGAAATTCAATGGATTGTGAACTAATTGCACGAGCGGTTAGAGTCATATTTGACAAAGTTTTGGAGTCATATATTCGGCACACACATATGTTCAAGGACGACCTATAGAGTAGATCTCAACGTATAGAACGGGTCATGAATCACAATTCCCATAGGACCTTATGACAAAAGAAAAAAAAAAAAACCTGTCAAAACATTGAATAACCTGTTGTTAGAATTTTTAATGCAAAGTTTAATGGAGATTAAATGCATATTGAGGTCAATATAACTCTTTATATGCATAATTATTAAAACATTAATTCTAAAAATTATTTTTAATCTATAAGATAATTTGAATGTACTATAGAATATTTCTCAAGTTAAAACATAAAAAAGAAATATAGAAAAAGATAAAAGTGGTATAAGAGTTAAGAACCTACGAACCTGTTTTAAGAGTTACGAAGTGTAGAACGAAAAATACTCCAAACATCCGGCGACACAATTTATAACAATGATCAAGTTCTTTTATTTAAAAGATAAAATTATGATTTTTCAGTTATAAAAATAAAGCTTTGTTCACATATTCCATACATACGATGATCAAACACTAAAATCTTTATAATTGCACAACAGTTTCGGATAAATTATAACTATTACTCGTACTCAATTTTTATATTATGTTATGATTATTATTATATTTAATATTATAATTACAATAGTTATTAATAATAATAATATTATTATTATTATTATTTTTATTATAAATATTATTAATAATATTATTATTATTGATATTATTATTAATATTAATATAAATATTATTATTAATATTATTATTAGAATCATTATTATTATTTTCATTTTTATTATTAAAAATATTACAATAGTAATAATAATAATTATTATTATTTTAATTATTATTTTTATTGTTATCAATAGAATAAATGTGTCGGAAACTTGCTGACAATTTATCGATAAAATTTGTCCTTGAGTAAACTAAGGATTAATTTATTGACAAATTTAATCCGTCGATAAATTGATGGTAAATTTATCAACAGATTTATCGTTGAAAAATTCAACATTCATCAATAAATCTACTAGTAAATTGATTGTAAAATTTTTCATCAGTAATGACATTTTATTGTTATCAATAGAATAAATGTGTCGGACACTTGCTGACAATTTATCAATAAAATTTGTCCTTGAGTAAACTAAGGATTAATTTATTGACAAATTTAATCCGTCGATAAATTGATGGTAAATTTATCAACAGATTTATCGTTAAAAAATTCGACATTCATCAATAAATCTACTAGTAAATTGATTGTAAAATTTTTCATCAGTAATGACATTTTATAGATAAAAAAATTTAGTTGGTAATATACGTTTTTTTTCTAATAACTTTAAATTATTATAAACTATTAAACAATTTTATCTTTAATTGGTATTAAGTCTCTAATAATGAACTCAACATTTTTTAATAATAAATTGAAAGAAGAGGTTTATGTTGAACAACTTTAACACTTTGTGATTGAATGTCGAGAGGAGAATGCTTATAAACTAAAGAAAGTTTTTTATATGTTAAAACAAAAGTTGTAAGAGCAAGATATAACAACATTTACAACTATTTCATAGAAAAAGGTTTTAAGAAGAGTAAGAATAAACCTACCTTATATGTAAAATATGACTAATATCTTAATTATTGCATTGTAATACAATGTGGATGATTTAGTCTTTATTAGAAACAACTTAAGATTTTTTTTATTAGCCTAAACAACTTAAAGATGATTGAAGATTGAAAATAATAGAAAGATATAAGATGAAAAATCTAGACTTGTATCATTTTCTTGGATTAGAAATTCATCTGATGGATTCTTTGTAGAAAAGAAATATACTAAGAATATTGTAAAGTTTGGATGTTCACCGTTGGTTGTAAATGAAAAGTTGAAGAAAGAAAATAGATGAAGGAAAGTTGATGCTATAGAATGGACATAGAGAAGGTGTTAACATACGTCTAGGGTACCTTGAGCTATGGAATAAAATGTGGCGAAGAACAATGCTAATTGGCTGTATCTTTGGAAGGTAGAACATATTTCACCTAGCAACTCAATAAGCAATTTCACAGGAAAGAATACTGGGAGATTTTGGTGACAAATAAAATGTGATAATGAATTAGTTGTTGCTATGAGAAAAAGTCTAGTATACAATCAAACATCACTTTATCTGATAAACAACAGAAGAAAAGGTAAAATTAGAGTTTTGTCGAGCCCAGGAGAAAATAGGAGAAATTTAAGAGTTCAGCAACCACATATTTAGGTTGGAAGGAACACTCTTTTTATTGATAGCAGTAATAGTGGATGAACATCATAAGCTTTTATTTAGAGTAGTAGTAGTGGATGCATCATGCATGACCACATTTCACAGGCATACACATCACTTAGAGATTGCTCTGGGCATGGCCAAGAAGCCTTTAAGTGCTTCAGAATCAGAATTGAAGCACCAACCGTAATCCATATAATGATTGGGATAACGAGCACAAAAGTTTCCACTTCCTTTCTTCATGCATTCATCATGGGATTGACATAAGTTGGGATGTTCATCTATCGTCTTTGCCAGAGATGAAAGTCCACTTGGATAAGTGCAGAAACCAACAACTAGTCCAACAGGGATACAACGACAATCACGTGACCCGCATGGTGGCACCTCAAACGGTGAACAAGCACCTGAACAGTCTACTGCTTCTATCTTCTCCATCGGAAACATTACTAAAAATCACATTTCAAAGTCAGAACAAATGAACACGTTTATATATAATAATTTTCTGTAGTTCTGAAATATATAAACAGAAACGATGAAAAAATATGAAGAAGAATGGAATACATACTGGAAGTGGCAAGCAAGAAGAGAGCCAAAGGAGCAAGCCTCACATAAGCCATTCTTTGATTTTGCAGATTTCTTGCTATGAGTTTTGTGATGCGTTATAGTTTCTTCTTGCAGGTAAGAATTTATAGGCATTAGCGTGTTTTGTTCAACAAGATTTACGTTGATAAAAAAAATTGATTGTACGAGACTCGAGGTGCATTCTGAAGTTTTCTCATCACTCATCACGTTAAGCTGTTACTTAATTGTCTCTTAGTCGATCATAGGGAATATGAATATGCATGCATGCAGCAACAAAGACACGTATAAGTTCATGAAAACTTCTTAGTAGGATTCCGACACCTAGCAAATGCTAGATCATTAAATTTAACCTTCCTATAACTCAACTCATATTATGTCAATTCTTTTAATACATTGAACTTAATCTTACATTTTATAATGAATTATTATACTGTATATTGACATATTTGCTGGAATCTTTTAAGGTGTTCTCAGATTGATTTTTAGTTGACCGAGCTTTAGTTAGACTAAAAGGTTTTAAAAGTTATGTTCGAACTTTATTCTTTGGGAATTTGAGCTCTAAATGAAGATTTATTTATAAAAGATTCTCTGAAGTACGAGTACAAAGATGTTTATGATAATAAATATATGTATAAAATTAGATAAGTACCCAATATGGAATGAACATATATTTATAGAATTTTGAGTATGATCCAAGTTGTTACCATATGTGGTTAGATTATAAAAGATTCTCTGAAGTACGAGTACAAAGATGTTTATGATAATAAATATATGTATAAAATTAGATAAGTACCCAATATGGAATGAACATATATTTATAGAATTTTGAGTATGATCCAAGTTGTTACCATATGTGGTTAGATTATAAAAGATTCTCTGAAGTACGAGTACAAAGATGTTTATGATAATAAATATATGTATAAAATTAGATAAGTACCCAATATGGAATGAACATATATTTATAGAATTTTGAGTATGATCCAAGTTGTTACCATATGTGGTTAGAACATCTAGTTCAAATTCAATAAGTAGTTACATGATGAACAAATAATAAAACTAATTACAAAAAAGAATTATTATGACAAGAATAATAATAATAACGAAAATAATTTTGATAATAATTATTATATTATTAACATTAATAATAATAATGACTAAAAGAATTCTTTGATATAGTAATTATAAGTTTTATATAAACTGACTTCAATTTCCTCTTGCTATAAATTGTTAATAATATTAATAAAATTAATATTTATAATATTTACTTATAGATAAATCTCATTATGCAGTCGAGAGTCACGCTAACGTTAGCTTAGCCCACTCATTATTAAAGAGAATATATTTCCACCTAAGTCTAGCATAACAAATTGTAATATTTTTTATATTTATATTTTTTGTTTATCAGTATAACCAATACTACTAAATACTTTTAGTCCATTTTAGTGTCGGTTTCACGCAAGCAAATCTTAAGTATTTAAAATTTATGTATAGTTTCTTAACGACACACTGTCCCGTCTAGATGCCTAATCATCTAGTGAAAGTTGAGATGTTATACTTGATACAGTTGTATATCCAAAAAATAACCAAACTATAATCAGGATGGTGATCTTGTTATGATTTATTTTTTTAAAAAAAATTATAAACTTTGAAATCTTAGCTAGGCTGACATCTCAAAGATCAATAATTACATATCATGATATGAAAAAAATAATACAAAATCATGGGGTGATTAGGTCAAACTCATAGCAAGAAAAAATGACAAACACTCTCCAACCAAGTTAAACAAAACGAAACAGAGAGAGTTGATACCTATCATAAAAAAAATCTAATTTAATAACAACAGGTAAGACATCATACAATTTAAAATCTAACTTATTATCGAGACCTAGCGATGCCAGATTGTCTACACAATAGTTTCCCTCACGAAAAATATGAAAAACATTGAATTCAATTTCTTTATATATCTTTATACACTTTCTCCATCTCTCTCTCAAAGACCAGGGAATGAGATTAAACGAACTAAATGCTTGAAAAAGTAGAGAAGAGTCACACTCAAGCTAAATACGTCTAAAGTCTTTGCTCAAAGCAAACTCAATACCAAAATGGCTCCCATAACATCGGCTTATAAAGACTCTTGTACCCCAAGGAAAGAGGAGAAACTACCTATATATTCACCTCTGCTACCATTTAGATTATGTATAAGGAATGAATCAATTGGTATCCATTTAGATTATTTAAAATTACTAGCTATGGGGATCTGATTGATTGCGCAAAACGATATAATGCTTATAATATTAATGGGTTCAAATTTTGTATATTAGAGTGTGACCTTTGACTTAAAACACAAAACAATAGAGTTTTTAGTACATTTGGACAATGAGTTATGCAAGTTGCCGCAACTAGGATCTCGGGGTGATCAAAAAAATTTAATTTATTTTTAAATATTAATTTAGAGAAATAGAGTCGTCATCATAGTTTATTAAGGAAAACCATAGAAAAACTAAAAATAAAATAGTCTGCAAACTAAAGTAAGGGTTCGAGAGTCGGTTACGTGTGAGGAAGGTATTATCACCCCACAACGCCTGTCTTAAGACGGTACCTTTAATCAAATGGATAGAAATAAGTATGATTTTTTCTATTATTTTTCCCCAAATAAAATAATAATCACAGCAAATAATAAAAACAAGCAAGTATATTTATAAGGAAACCTACAAATACAAAACAAATAAACAAATAAAATATTTTCTTATTTTTATTTGGATCCGACAAGGCTTGACTTTGGTCTTACGTATCTCTATACATAATAGAAAATCAGGATACACGTAGTTCTATTTTAAGAAATTTGTTTAGTGATATTTGATATTTGGTTATATTTTTTAATTTTTAAATCTATTTTTCGTATTTTTTTATTGAAATTAAATATTTTTATTATTTTTTTTAAAAAATGTTTTGTTTATTATTATTTTTTTAATTATTTTTGAAATTATTTGGAATATAATATTTTTATTTTTTTAAAAAAAGTTTGTTAATAAAAATGTTTTTTTTACTCATCCTGCCTAACCCACTTTTATTTCTGTTAAAGGAAAGAAAAAAGAATACAAATATACATATGAACATAATTAAAATTAAAAAAAACTTAATATTCATTATTTATGTGACTAGTACCACACACTACCCCTTTGTTCATAACTTCAGTATATATATATATATATATATATATATATATATATATATTTTATAAAATATATAATAAAAAAAAAAATAATTTATTTAAATAATAAATGCAAATGGCATAGACATAAAATAATTAATATTATAATTAGTTATAATAAAAATATTAAGCCCAACACATTTTTTTTATCAATTTTCTCATTATCGTTATTATTATGTTTACATTTTTATTTTTTCCAAAAATTAAGTAATGTTTTATACTTTTTATTTTTGAAAAATGTTTTATATTCTTTAATTTTTTTTTGAAAATTTTTATTTGTTCTGATTTTTTTTTGAAAAATATTTTATTTTTTCAACGATTTTTAAAGTTATTTAGAAACTTTTTCATTTTTTCTTTTTCTGAAAATTTTTACCTTTTTTTGATTTTTGAAAATTGTTTCACAAAAACAACATCATTTTATTATTATTTTTTTACTTTTTCTCGAAAAATTAATAATTCATTAAATTTTATGAAAATTTATATTCTGCTTGAGAAATTAAAAAGGTCTTGTATTTTTTATAATTTATTTCTAGACGAATTAAAACAATAAGGGCTGAATATCAAGATATTGTAGTAAATTTCAAACAAGACAATCATATTACATAAAGAAATAAAGGAATCAAGTGAGCAATCAAAATATATCAATTGAAGATCCTCAAACAACATGTTTTCCTTTTATCAATATCTTTTGAGAGTGTCTTACGTTTTATTATACTTTTTTTGAACACGAATCAAAGCAATAAGGGTTGAATAATAGGACAATAAAAGAATCAAATTAGCAATCAAACTAATCACATTATGTACAAGACATACAAAAAATGATTGAATTGGACTTACCCGTTGAAGCACTACTCACGAACTTTGGACTTTTTCTCTTTCTACTCATGAACTTCGGACTTTTTCTCCTTCTGCCCTCGATAACTCTAGATACCCACTAATTTTTCAGCACTATAATTCTTGCTGTCTATCTGTGTTTTTTCGTGTGCCCATCCACTTGCTCACTATGTATATTTATACTAATTCTAGTCAACCCACTCTTAATTCAAATTTTAAATCCATTAATTCCTAATTATTCTCACTTAGTTATAATTTGTGAACTGCCAATTGATTATTCATTTTAATTCAGATCCAAATCTATTAATTCCTAATTATCCCCACTTATGCCACTAATTGACTATTAAAATGCACATAAGAATGCATGAAATTTTATTTTTGCTTGATGCATTTATGTATGCATGAAAGTTTTGATTGAATATGAATTTTGAAAATTGCGTGTTTCACTGCATGAAACTTTGCATAAATGCGAATTTTTTGATGAAAATGCATACTTTGAATGCATGCAATTTAACTTTTTCTTTGTTCTTTTTGAAGAATCATATATGACTGCATGATTTTCTTTTGTTTTATTATTTTTGAAGAACGCATATATGAATGCATGACCTTGTATTTTTGGTTTTTATTTTCTTTCATTTTCAATGCTAATGTATGTACACAATTTTCAATGATTTTAGAAATGATGAGGTTTTTTTCAATGAATTTTCAAAGACAATGTTTTGTAAGATATGTACAAATATTTCAACTGAGAAGGTGTGTACAAAAAATTTTCAATGAATTTCAAATGTTTTAAAATTTATGTACAAAGGAATATTTTTCAATGCTTTCTTCCAATGTTCATTCAAAAAGTATATACAAAGATATATATACATATATATATATATATATATATATATATATATATATATATATAT
>Ga0209489_104505_pt1 | contig 25548 bp, 11 predicted proteins | sample SiratrowhiteBW_FD_187527 | JGI IMG/M metagenome (GOLD analysis project Ga0209489, IMG submission 187527) | Root nodule microbial communities of legume samples collected from California, USA - Siratro white BW (SPAdes) (version 2) | ecosystem: Host-associated > Plants > Roots > Nodule | place...
TATATATATATATATATATATATTAAATAAAGTGATCCAAGTTTCTATGAAAATTGAACATATCTACACTACCAAAAAACATAGCTACTCGAAACATACACATTTAAGATATAGAAACATAAAAACATTGTGCATTGATAAACCGAAAAATGAAATTGTTCTCCTTGAAAATGATTTTAAGGAAAAACATAATAATAATACTATTCCTACTTATAAGCAAAATAAGAAGTAATTTAGGACAACAATAATCTCTAACTTTTTGTTTTTGCTAATATCCAAAAATTAGGTTCTCCATTTGAATTTGATAAATTATAATGACATGTTTATCTTGCTTTATGACTTTTAAAATGTATCTTATATGTATTGCATCATGTCAATTTTTAAACCAATCGTATCTACACGTGGTATATGCATAGTATTCATTTTATATAATGTAGTGTATCTTTGAATAATAAGGTCCTATACTTATAGTCCTATTCAATGAGACACGTGTTTGTTAATAATCAAACTAAGAATCTAATATATTTATATTAACTAAATTAAAAATACATAAATGACATGCAATTTGAAAATACCAAATTGATAAAATTTTCACGTAAAGGAGCTGATAGAGTAAAAGTTTAAAAAAATAGTTACAAATGCAATAACTAAATTATAAAATGTAATCCATTTTTGTTATAAAAATAAAAATATTTATTTTTTTCTTTTATAGTTGTTCACAAGAGAGGCCCAATAATAAAAAAAAAAAATACTGAATCCATCTTAAGTGCGCTTAGCAAATGTTCATGTATATTTATTGAAAAGTGAATTATAGAATAAAAGTGGGTTGAGGAATGGTCCTGAGAAGAATTAGGCACCGAAACAACTAATGGTCTGCTGAAGCTTTCCCATCATTTATAAACACAACTCGCCAATTTACATAAACAAACATGTTATTGGACATGCTGAAATGGGTCTCAATCTATTGGTCAATCCACCAGCCCGCATAATATGACCGCTTGAATTAGTACTTTCAATTTGGTAGTTTGCTTTCATATGTTATATTTGATCCATCAAATTGGTAGGTTAATGAGGACCTATGATCCGTTTCTTAAAATTAGAAAATCAAATAATAAATAGTTTAAGAAGTTATTTATTTTATAATTGTACCTGTTCCAAATAAGGCTACATTCACTCGAATTATTAAACTCGGCCGCTATTTATTATCCATTAAAGGCTTATTACGATTAATTTCGATTTACTTTCTGATTAATTTTAATTAGTTTCAATCATATTGTATTATATTAAGTCGTGATTTCTGACACATAAAATTATTATGGAAAAATATAAAATTTTAAATGACAAGGTCCTATAAATATGATATAGGTTTACAGAGAGTATCATCTATTTCACTATTTTCTTATTCATATGCTTTTAAACACCTTTTTTATTATTGACTTGAGCGTCCAAGAGTAAGAACATTTGGCGTCCACCGTGAGGCCTTGGTAAAACTTTTCTCAGGACCACTTTTTTATAGGAATGGACCCGACAATATTGGAGGCTCTTCAAAAGCAAGTAGAGGACGTTATTCAGAAGGGCTTGGACACCATGCGGGACACGCTCCATGTTTCCCATGAGGAGACACTCAACAGGATTTGCAACCAGTAGAGAAACCATGATGAAGACATGCATACCCTTTATAATCAGATGATGACTATCCGTTAGTAGAAGACACAACCGTTTGTGAACCCTGGTGGATAACTGTCCCCTGACTGGGACGGTCGCACGACCGAAGGAAGTTCAGAAGAAGAATCGTCCTAAAGTCCGACGCCAACCTGAAGCCGGACAACAACAGGGACTTGAGCATCCCGATTTGTACAAGGGCAAAACTCCAGAACGGGGTCGGCTATCCAGGGGCAAAACTTCCCGAGAAGTGGAAATGGCCAAAAGTGGATTTGTACATTAGAACCTCGGACCCGGACGCACACGTCAAGGCCTACATGACTCGGGGAGACCTAAAGTTGCATTATAGGTTGTTCCCTACCACACTTAAGGGAACAACCCTCAAGTGGTATTACTCCTTACCATGGAATTCAGTTGACTCGTTCTGCACCCTGTGCTTCAAATTTATAGCTCGATTTATTGACAACAAGCCGATGGCCACCTCTTCGACCTCACTCCATCATGTGACTCAAGGCAAAAATGAGTCACTCAGACAGTATATGGCTCGCTTTGCTAAAGCCTAGCTTAATATTCCAAATCTGCATCCCGTTATGGCAATGCATGCATTAATAGTGGGACTAAAGCCAAGCCTCTTCCTCAACGCCTTGTTCACAGAACCTCCTTCAAATATGGACAAGCTCCGAGCTCGCACAACAAATTATAACACTATCGAGGAGAACACTAAAGCGACAAAGAGGACAAAGAGGCCTATGATAACCTCCGTCCCAAAGAGAAAGAGAATAGGCAAGTTCGACTCTTATAAACCACTCAACGTCAGCTGAGATGCGGTGATCCAAAAAAAATTACTCGATGATAATAAGCAAAGTTGAACAAAAATGTGCATAGTTTATAAAAATAAAAGTTATTGTTCTTGTATGAACCTTCCAAGATGTCTTCAGATAAGGGTTTTCGGTCTGGTGTTGGGAGTCTTTAACTTGATCATAAAGGTCTTCAATTTGGTGCAAAGGGAGGGATACCTACAAAAGGTACTTTGATACATAAGTTAGTACTTGATATTCGAAACTCTTGTAGATAAAATGAAAAATGTACTTCTTTCTCAAAGACTTTTTGTCTTTATTTATAGGAGTCAATGGTATAGTCTTGATGGGACTAATTTGTACTTCTTAAAGCGTTTTGACATGTGACTTTCAATACGAATGGATTAAACCGTAAATAATATTTAATTTTAATGGGTTACATTTGTCGAACTTTCTTATTAATTACATGTCGGTTTGATAGAAATGATTCAAATGATTTTCGACCTCTATTATACACTAGTCATCCAAACTTAAAGAATTTCAATTTTAAAAAATAAAGTTATAATTGAAAACCTTAAAAGAAAAAATTACATTTTCTTTAATTTGTCATTTCGTTATATCTTGAAGAGGAGTTCTCAACATTTACCCTAGTATATGTACGTATAAGTGTTACTTATCCAAAAATGTATTGATAATATAAAGTTTTTAATACTCTTATCTAATAAATAAATCATTTATTTTTCGAGTAAACTATTACTTTTTTTATAATTATTTTAAAAGTCATATCTAAAGTTATTTTTAATTTGACAAAATTTATTCAAATTTTGAGAGTAACCATAATTAAACTACAAAAATATTTAAAATAGTACTTATTATTTTCTACTTGCCTTTTATAAACTCATAATCTGAAATACCGATTTACTTTTACTCGATAAAAATATAATTCTTTTTACAAAAGCTAGTGGAAATATAAACACCACGACCTGTATATTTAATTTTTTTATAATAAAATAAAATGAGTTCAATCAAATTTTTTATATAACTATTATTATAATAAAAACAATTACTAAAATATAAAAAGTAAAGTGATAATAACATATGTTTAAAAATATTTTTTATCTGTCTATAAAATTATTTATTTAACAGTTAAATTATTATTCACTATTTTTTAATTAGTGAAAATAATTAATATATCTTTAAAGATAAAATACTAAGAAAATGTATAAAATAGTTAAAAAATGGATAATCTTTATTAATCATTATATGTTACGGATGAAAATGCATTAGATTTTTTTAAAGAAAGGCCCCAGGTATTCAACGAGAAAGTAATAGAATAATAGAAAGGTGAAAAGAAATGTTACAAGTGGCATAATGTAAAGGAAAAATAGAGTAAGAATATAGTTATTATAAAAATCATGCATACTGTAGATGCATGTCATTTATGAACAAAACTTTTTTGTTTTTGCATGCACCATTGCTATTATTACTTGAATGACCACTATTCTTTGTTGGTTTTGGAGTGTAATGGCCACTGTTCTTGCGTCAATGTCGGAGTTCTGAAATCCAAAAGGTCAAATACAAATAAGTTATACCCTATAAACTAGGGTATAACCTATGGATAGAGGGTTTGTAGGGTTAGGGTAAGTGGGTGACATCCATGGGAAAGAAGAATTACCTTATGAACAGAGACGTGATTACATTACCCTAAGAAGGTAGACCACGAGAATGTAACGTGTTAGCGATGCACATCACATCATCTAAGCTGCCAAGGTCCCCTCTTGGATAACACTTTCACCACTTCTTCTCTTTCTTTTTCCTCTTCTTTCAGCACCCCATTTTGGCTTCTATCTTTTTCCTTCCCAAAATCTATCTTTCCACTTCCCCTTTTTAATCCAAACATTATCATTATCATTTCTACAAACTTTCCAACTCTACAACCAAAAGGGTCTTGCCATTTACCAACCAGTATTTATAGGCCTCCTTGTATATCACTTTGTTTGCCCCTTTTCAAACTTGTGGCTGCTATAAATGTTGCAGTAAGGCACTTCAATACTCCCTTCCCTTCCACCACCTTCCGTTCCTGTTATCCTCTTCTTGTTGTGTGTGTGTGAGAGAGTTTGAGATGGGAAACTGCCAAGCCGTTGACACTGCAACTCTAGTCATACAACAACCCAATGGGAAGGTAGAAAGGTTGTATTGGCCTGTGACTGCTAGTGAAGTCATGAAGACCAACCCTGATCACTATGTTGCTCTTCTTATCTCCACCACATTGTGCACATCCAAGGACAATGAAAATTGTCAAAATAAGAGTGAAAACAACAACACCAGCACCACCACCAACCCTGTTCGCCTTACCCGCATCAAGCTTCTCAAGCCGACAGATACCCTTATGCTTGGCCAAGTTTATAGACTAATCTCGGCTCAAGGTTAGTTCCAACTCTCAGCTAGACCCTTTGCTTTTTTAACTCTTTTATGTTGTTATTTCCCCTTAAACTGTTTATGCTTTGTTCCAATCTTGAATCTTTTTGTGGTGTTTTTCTCAGAGGTTATGAAGGGTCGTTGGGCAAAGAAACAGGCAAAGCTGAAGAGAAACTTGTCTGAATCAGCACAAAAGCCAAATCTGGCGAAGGAAAGGACAGACAAATCAGCAAGGAGGTCTGAGCCGGAGGACAACCTGGTAAATCTCAATCAAAGTTTGGATTTTACTGTTTCTACTTCCTTACTTGTTTGTTATTGTCAAATTAAATCTTTAAAACAGGCGCCTGATGTAGGATTTAAGTTATTATTGACAACCAATTTTTCGTTAAGCAACATTAAATAATTGTTAGTGTGTTTGTAAGAAGGATTGGTTTTGCAAATTGATTCAGATGTATTTCTAATAACTAATTAAGGCTTTGCTAGTTCGTTTGGGAGCTTGATACTCCATAACTTCATTTTTCAGACCCGTTTATTCTCTGTTGACTTGTATAGAATTAAGAAAACTTATTACATGAACCAAGGAAATCTTCGATTTTTATGTTGAATTGCAAGGAATTATAATAGTGGATTTTATTGAAGAGATAGAGATAGAGATTTGTTTAAAGGCAATATGTACTTGGTGGTTTCACCTAGGTGATTATTAATTTTAAATTATCATTTTCAGGAAAGCAAAGGTGAAAGACACGGGTCAAGGACAACATCAAGTAATAATGGTTCTAGCGCCACAGCTAAGTCAAGAACATGGCAACCCTCTTTACAAAGCATCTCTGAGGCAACCAGCTGATCTGTGTTTTCAATCTTTCCCACATGTGATGTGAGGGACAGAGGAGCATTGAGCGACACTCAAACCACCAAAATCAAATTAATCAATCCTTCTCCATGATTGCTTAGATCTGTGGAAATTAAATCAATTTAAATATAGTGCATTCAGGGAAGCCAGAGAAAACTGAGAGATGATAAAATTCCCTTCGGTTCAGCAACTGGGTTCATGCATAATAATTGTGTATAGTAAAGGTTGACATATTGAACATCAATTAATGTATTCAGATCTTACTTTCTGGTGAAATCACCCTTCAACATCATAAGTTCACCGTTATTCTTATGGGTTTTTTTTTCTTATTTTTAAATATATGGCTCATAATACATCCACATCAGACAGATAATCACCAAAGACATAAATTCAGCAAACCGAAAAAAAGTAACATATTTGTGAGTACTGTCACACAAGAAGAAATTTGTAGCTTTATACTTCAAGGCGCTAACTGCGAGAACATGAACAGGTTCTCTGACAGCTATTGGCTGATCTCTTATCTTCTCTTCTTAAGTTCAAGAAAAGAACAAGTTCGACATCAGAATTTTATTTTATTTTTTGATTAGAGGGCGTGTTACAGAATATTTAAGAGTGTTGTTTAAAGTACTAATAGTTTGGTGAGTTCTCAGATCTATGACCTGTTAAATGTATAACAGAAATTTTTAAATGTGGCAATAAAGCACTACATATCATTCACACAGTTGAAGCTTAAACGTAATTCTCATATTCAATAAACCAAAATCCTACACGAGCCATGTTGCAAAAAGAAAAATACAGCGTATTTATTATTAAATAATTAATGAATCTCATTTGAACAGTACTAATGTATGAATTATGAGATGGGGGCAAGAGCTTGGTTGTCTTCAAGCATCCACTTGTGTAATTTTAAAATTAAGAAGAGGCTTTAACTATGAAGAAAGTAGTAGTGAGATAAAGAATGTGTGGAGTAGAAATGAAAAGTAAAAGGAGTGAGGAGAAGGAAGATGTGACACAACACAAGGTTTACTTTAAAACACTTGCAATCGATGTGCCTGTGAAGTTAATCACTTTAGACATCTATGACACCCGAGGGATATTTTTTGTTGCATTAGAAGCAGAAGAATTTTTTTCTTGTGGCCCATTGCATTATTCGCCCCTATACTTTCTCTCTGTCTATTGCTGGTAAAGCAAAAGACCCTTTATTTTGCTTTGTCTTTTTTTAAATGTTTTCTTTCCCTTACTTAAAGATTTTGCATCAACAAGGATTAAAAAACCAAGAAAGAAAAACTATAGAATAGGACAATTGCAACCAGCTCACCACTCGTGCACTTCCTACGCATGAAATTTAGTTGCACTGCACGAGGGGTCTCAAGATTCCATCATCGACTACATAGAATTCCTTCCACACGGCCCACCAATATTTGGCTTCTTTAACTTTTTCTCCCAAAGTGCTTTCCCAGTGTTTAAAAAATCCATAACATCAGCCACTGCATTCTTTCTTTCCTGCTTTTTGTTTGTCTGTTTTTTTTTTTCCACTTTATTTCCCTTCTGAATGATGAACAATCATGGAGGCTTCGCATAGATATTCGAGCAAAACGTGCCTTTTCTCTTTCAGATTGCATCTATGGGTGTTTGGGTCATTAATTTGTATTATCTCTTTCGCAGCACAGCTCCACAAGAATACTAGCTAGAGATGCATGTATGTGATATACATACCTGAAAAAGAGGAAGTGGATGTCTATTTTGTCTCTTTTTTTTGTATTGCTTTTTAAATTATGGTTCCAAAGAGACGTTAATATTTGTTGGAAGCAAATTTAGCCAACCATTTCTTAGACTGAAAGTGAACACATGTATAGAAAGTGACCAATAGCAGTTGGACAGCAGACACAAACAGCTACTAAACAATTTAAGAAACCGCCTTCAAAGTTTGACTGATAATGTATCATTTTTAGATTTTTTTTTTCTCTCTCATAGTAGCATGTACCTTCAGCAAAAGTTATAGGTGATTAAGTTAGCTTGCATGCCATTCATTATAAAATCTTTTTCCAGGCTGCACCAAATAATCGAATGAATGAGAAAAGTGTTTGTAATCTTTGTCTTGGAAACAAATCCCTCATACACAGGGCAACTAGAGAGTGGTTGCGGATTACTCGGCCATGGACATGTCTACAACTTGTGCACACTCAACTTATATGTTACAAGTATTCAAAATCTTAAAATCAAAACCTGGGCATTTGCAAAAGCTAAATTTGATTGTAGAACACACAATATATAATCTTATTTAAGACAAAGTGACATATTAATTGTGAACACATTTTTAATGAAAGTTTGAATGCTAATTTGTCGGGTGACAACCTTCTGAATTTTTTTCTCTGTTTGAAAAATGGAATAAAATAATTTTTTCCATAACTTCAAATTAATTTCTGTATGAGTGAAATATTACATTTTGAAAAAGTTGATAGAAATATACATAGATTAATCTTAATTAACAAAAAAAATATTTTCTTTTCTAAAAAGATTATGGATAAGTTTTTTATTCAAGTATTCACCAACAATAGGATTTTGATTGAAGTGATTGGCCAAAGTATATATGAATTGCTTCTGAATTCTAAATAACCAAAATAATCCATAAGAAATTTAAAGTTGTGGTTACAAGCTTGCCTCACAAATATTATAACATAAATAACGAAAGAAATAGAAGTTTGGTAGTGTAACAGTGGCAGTTGATGAAAGCTAAGAAGAGTCATGAGCTGGACTTGCACTGCCATTACTTGGATATTGTGTGGTGTTTTGAGTGGTGAGTTGGAGATTTTCATGCTTGACTAATTGACTGAAGTTGCCCTTTTGCTTAAAGAGCTGAGTATGGTGGTGTCTGCAATAAAGACGCTGTTCATGGGCAACGTAATTTGATGGGCTGATTACACAACCTCCATGGGTGCATCTGAAACAAGACTTGTGGTAAGAATTCCCATCAACAGCCACCTGAAAAAACAACTCTGCCATCAGTCAAAATCATGATCTAATTTCGTCTAAGGTAGTTTACCCTAAGTTTTTCATTATGCTGTTTATGCTCACTCTTTTTCTGGGGTATTTCTTGGGATACCAAGTGCCCAGACCTATGAATGTGTGCATTTGACTTTCGTAAAATTATAGCATTGTTTTATTTTATCTTCTCTAATTTTATATATTTCATTTGAATCCACTGTCTCCTATTTCTTTGTGTTTCAATTGCAAAATATGCATTCTATTTATTTGATGCTCTAAAATTGTAACATTTTTATTTTTTTTTATGTATGATAATGATTATTATTGAATTTTATTTGTAAATAAATCACCTCCACTAAGTCAGGATCCTAATCCACCACAAGATACCATGGTTCTGTTTCCATTATAGTTGATTATACCAGGGTTAAAAAATATCATACAATTTTCACATTATTACTTTTATTTTCTTTAGCATTTCCTTTAGAAAAAACCATGAAAAGGTGATATTTTTGTGCTTGTACATTAGAAAGATCCACTGTACCAAAGAAAAAATTAAAATGATCCATATTTGAGTTTGACAAGTTTTACATTGGTGGTTGAAAACCTAATCAACTCTCATTTCCGATCTTAGGACTGATTATCATAAGCATGTTAGTGAAATAAAAACTGAAAATAATAAAAAAAACTGAAATATTCAAAGTTTTCTAGACCTATTGGAAAATTTGTGCCAGAGTGTGAGACGCGTTATTCTTTTCTTTACTCCTTTTTTAAATAAATAGTGCTATATTAATTAAATGTTAGAAAACTTTTAGCTGAAGTTACTATGTTCCAACTTCCAAACTATTGTTTACTCCTTATGCTCTCCGTATCATATTTTAATTGATATTTATGTTTCTAGTGCTACTTCCATGTTTAATAATATTAAGCTAATAATTTTGTATAACTAGGATAATCATCTTTCAAAGTGAATTTGGTTTTAAAATAAGCACTAAGAGCGTATCTGCTGCTAATTTAATTAAAGCCTGTCATTATATTAATCTATTAAATTTTAAGTAGATGGATTCTTAATTGTTCATTTCTTCTAAAAACACTTGTTTTAGAGAAATATTTATTTATGAGGTGATCAGAAGATGGCTAACTATATTATATACCTTTTCAATTGGGTACACTGTTTTCTTGCAAACGATACACTTTTCCTGAGTTCCAGAAAACAACCTTGAAACCTTGTTGTTGGTTTGGACCTGTGGAATTCCCAGAGAATTAAATTTTTTTTTTTGACAAGTAGAAAATGCATTTATCTATAATCCTAAATAAGAATCCTAAGGATAGAAATAATTATTTTTTTTGTGTATTAAGAATGTGTAAAAACCTGATCAGCAGATCTTTCAAGTCTAGCAATTTTTGGAATACCTACAAGCATAAATATAACAGTCAGATGAAAGAAGAAAATAACAACTTATTTTTACGAAATAACTGCATATATAGCATTAATTCACCTTCAAAACTTTTGTCCAAGCTGCCAGTCATCTTAAACAGTTGATCAAAATGGGGCTTACAGTATAGGACACCCTCAAAGGAACAATAATTACCCAGCTGCAGGGATGCACAATAAAAACAAGATTCTATTTTAAATTCTGTGAGTAAAATGTGCTTCCTATGTCTGTCTCTAATTAATGTTTAATAGCCACAATGATAAATAAGAAAAATATTGTTCACAAAACAATAAATAATTTTTTTTATTTCAAAAGTGATATTTTTGAACAAATAATCTGGAATAGAAAGTTGTCACATGATTCTAAAAATTCATCCACAGATCAAGTCAGTGTCTGATGACACAGGGTTATAGATTCAAAGTTGAAAGCGAAAAACTAAAATTTAATGAGTGAATTGGACACCCATGGACGTGAATTGAGTAATGTGCATCCAAATCTCAAACATCGAGAAGAAAATAGCTGTTAGATAAATGGTATGTTTTCAGAATCCAAATACGAATTCTTAAATTACTATTTGTAGAATAAAATAAATATAAATAAAGCATCCGAGATTAGGTTCTTTGCAGTTAAATGCATACCAATTACCACCAGGACTGCTGTTCATGAAAGATACACCAAGTTTATCAGATAAAGAAAAAATGGAACCTCACAGAGTAATCGTATTCTACAAGTCAATCACGTCAATTTGTTTAAATTTCTTGAAATTCTTTTTGTGAAAATTAGGATTTTCCTTCCTCATGCCTAAAGATGGAAATGACATATGGAGAAGAGTGATAAGCACTCTGAAAGAAATGAAGTAGAAATAAGAACTAATTCATCTGAACTCGTGTCAACAAGAATATTCTCTTATTCTACACTTAGGATATGGATTCGCCACATGGATTCCTCTTGGCCTCTTTCCTATTCAGGGCCACATTCTCCTTGTTAAGATTGAAAAAGCAAATAATGCATCTCTATCTGTTATTCACACTGGACCTTTCTCTCTAAGATCCAATAGTTATACCCAATTCTGGTCTATTTCCAATTCTCAATTCTATGATTGCAGTGTTCCTTTTTCCTACATCTGACTCAACTCACATTGTATGATTATTACTGGAAACAGAACAAGTTTTTCTCGCAGATACTCTTTAGCAATGTGTCCTAGTAAAAGTCTCCACTTTCCATGCATTAAATCATAAAAATCATCACCAATCCAAAAGAAGAAAAGAAAAGAATCATTCTACCAATCAAAGAGCATAGCAAAGAAAATTTAAAAGCTTTGGTCTGACCTTGAGGGTGCCCTTGCAGTGGTGACATCTGAAGCAAGATTTGTGGTACACCTTGTTGTCAGCAGTTAGCTGTTCCACCCAATACACTTTCTTTTCGCAAGCTGTGCACTTCTGGGTAGTGCCTGCAAATGATGCCATCTCAAATGGTGATTTAGAGTCCCAGTTGGAGAATTGAATAGAGGGTGGATACTTTCTTTCTTCCTTGTATTTTTTTTCAAAATTCTGCTGTGGAATATTTACAAACTGGTGGTGATCATGTTCAATTGTCCATTGGTCTATATTTAAGAGTTGAACAAAAGACAAATAAGAACAAAGTTAGCTGTATTCATCATGGCCAGTTCGATGATTTGATTTGAGGCAAGGTGATGACGGCGTTGGGCCACCCATGGCACTGGCAGAGCCTCTGCTGAAATGACCATTCTACCATCGACCAAAGACACATAACCATGTACATGTCTCAATCATTCAATGTTATGTCATGTTATTCAGGTGTATTCACATTTTCACCTGCTGCAAGAGAGCTTTTCCCACTAATTTCTGCATCAGAAATACCTTCAAATTTATATTTTATTTTTATAAAATTATAATATCACACTTTTTTATATTACTTTGAATGTTATTCAATTATTATAGTATTTTTATTAATATTTGTTTTACGCCGATTGAGTCTTGAACTAGTACTTTGTTCAGTTTGATCTAATTTTAGAAACACTATGTAAAAGTCATATCAAATTGCAGATGTTTTTTGACATCTAACTTAAATTAAATACTGAAAATAGAAGTGAATTATTCCAGTAAGAAGGGTATTGATAAAAAGTTCTGTTGACCAGTGACCATGTCTTGTTAATTTAAAAAAAAAAACTAATTTGTAAAAAATTGCTTGGCCGAAATATCTGACTTTCATTTTATTATTATTATTATTAAATAAAAAAAGTTTGGTTGATGAACAAACAATTCAAGTTTGAAAGCAAAAATTAGTGACCCTTAATTGACCAGTGTAATCAAACATCGGGAGGCGCCTCCTCTTCCTTTTTGTCTTTTTTTTTTCAAGAATTGTAAGCAAAATTTAGTGATCCATCATCATTAGGGTATTTTGAAGTTGAATAACTGTATTTATAGTTTTCTAGAGAGGTTCTTTTCAAAAATATAATATTTAAGTTTAAACTTTATTTGAGACCCTCGTACCATCATGATCTAGATATGGTTGATTTTGAATCGCTTATGAATTTATTTGAGAGGCTCGTACTATCATTATCAAGATAAAAGAATAGTAGACAAAATCCATGGAATGCAAATAATTCAGCAGCTTAAACTTCAACGAATACTTCAAAAGCTAATAAAAGTAGAATTGAGATACATCCTAAAATTTTGAAGGTTCCGAAATGTTTAAATATATGATAAATAATCTCATATATACAGAACAGACATTAAGAATATTCTTTTTTGCTAATGGAAGACTAAATTATTGCAAGCATTTATTCTCGTACTTCTTCAAACTCATTGTTTTCACTTTAATGATTTGACAATTCGTGCAAACTGTACTAACTACGAAGCTAAGGCATTTTGTGTTCAACTTTCAAACGCCTATTGTCTTAGCCAAGAACTTCATTCAATACCTTTATTTCATTCTTAAAGTTCCAACATAAATAGAAAGCGAGAGAAGAAAAAAATAATAAGCCTACTTAAGTATATTAAGAAAAGTTACATTGTAATACATATTTTTCTCTAAAAAAAGAAAGTAAAAATTCGAATATTAAAAAAAAAAAATTCAAACGGAAAAACTTGGAGCACAATTGGACCAGCTGATCAGTTTTTTCTAAAACATATATGCTCCCGTATTTGTGTGTCTCAGGCTTTTTTAAATTGGATTTAATTAGTTTAAATTCACATGGTGTAAATTATTTAGAGTGTTGACTAATAAAATATTAAAAAACTAAATATACTTAATATTTTGAGAATATAAAAAGGTTTTAATTTATAATTTATATTTTTTATAATTTAAAATACTTTTACCAATATTTTTATTATACTTGGTGATTCAGTAATAACTGGTTCTCAATGTTTGTTTATATTAACTTTAAAATAGACCCAGACAAAGATTCTTGTGAATTATTTTTTGTTAAAACATAGTCTTTGGTTCAATAGGATATAAGTTGTTATAAGTTTCTTGTATTCAATTATTAATAAAAATCATACGCCCATATATTTTTACAGAAGAAAACAAACTTTTTGCTTACATTTATTCCCATGAATCAACCCATAGTTCCATAATAAAAATACTGTTTTTTCTTAATTCAAAAATTGTTTATGTACCGTATGGCCAGTCACAAGTATGACTAACAAGTAACCAGGCTGAGGAGTAACCAGGCCGACAAGTGCCTAGGACTACAAGAATGGCCAATTGTCAAGCCGACAAGTCTCCAAAGAGCTCAAGCCGACAACGCTGCTTATGAAGCTCTTCGTACTTCAACAACTACTCAAGCTTGGGAGGCTTGTGTATCGTATGGCCAGTCACAAGTATGGCCGACAAGTAACCAGGCTGATGAGTAACCAGGCCGACAAGTGCCTGGGCCTACAAGAGTGGCCGATAAGTGTCAGGCCGACAAATAACCAGGCCGACAAGTACCCAGGACGATAGGTACCAAGCCAATACCAACGAACCAACATCTCCATTTCCTTTGCATTGGGAACAGGCACCTTACATCTGATAAAGGAACAAATCCCAATGAACGGCACTCGCATTACCACGCCTCCCTTGTGCAAGAGACTGCACATCTTCCTCTTACGCATGGGGTGAAAGAACAATCATACCTTGTGCATAAGAGACTACACGTCTTCCCTCTGACATGTGCAGAACAACAACCTCATGCAAGGGAGACTGCACGTCTTCCCTCTGATACAGTGCAGAGCAGTCATCATATCTCTGAGGGCCAAGAGACTATACGTTTTCCTCATAACGCCATGCATAACAGTATAAATAGAAAATAGTGAGTATAGCTAGAGGACTTTTGGATAAATCTACCCTAACACATATTATGTACTTCTGATAATTAAGAACACCAGTGAGAGAGAGTGAAGCAGCTTCCGACTAGAACCTTCCCTTTATCCCGACGACCGGAGAATAAGTGATTCGGAGAGAGATCAGAACAGTTGACACCTTGAAGTCTTGTTCTCAGCCTCAAGGTTCCGCAAGAACTTTTATTCTTCTTGGCCTTAAGGCTCTGTAGGAACAGTTTACATTATAATTTTTCATAATCCAATTTAACAAGCAGAGAAAAACATATAGAAATAATTCAGCACTTCAAAGAGGAAATTTTGCATAATTATTTTACAGAGATAACATGTTTTTTCTAGAAGTCAACTGAATTTCTAAATAATAGGTTACTTATCGAACGATTTTAGGATTTTATTCACAATTTTGGGTGGAAGTATATACCACGTGTAACAAAAAATGTTAATTTTTTCTTTACAAATTTAATTAGATTTATTTTTTCACTAGAATTGTCTTGGAAGGATTTCCATATCTGTAGTACTCAAATTTTATTTCATAACCATAGTGTTCGTGATCAAAGTCATATAACTAACGATCCTTGTTGTACTCTTTGAATGATAAAAAATAAGATTCACTTTTACTCATGTGGTATAATAAAGCATTGTTTTATTTCATTTAGATTAAATTTTTACTAATTCATTATAATTCCAATATTTTAATTCAAGATTATTTTATACTTAGAGCTTCTATCTTAATTTAGAGATAATTGTTTCATAAGCTTTATTATTTTGTGACCACTTTGTAGTTAGCTCTTTTTATGTTAGTCGTTGATATATATATATGAACGTTGGTTAACTTCAGATTTTATACTGATATTTCAATTTTCCCATATAATGAACGTTGAGTTCGAGGAACACGCCACCTTAAAATAGTATTCTTAGTTTATCGAGAAAGTAATTTCTCATCTAGAGTTATATCCAACTTTTTCATTATTTCCTGCATCTTTTCCATAATCACATTTCATAGTTATTTTTGTAATTAAATTTTCTTTCACTAAATTCCACCAAATTCAAATGACATTTTGAGTCATTTTAAATCTAGTAAATTAGTTACAGACAGAACTATTTTTATTTTCTTCTTCACAACACTGGATTGCGAAGCTTTTCTCCAAGCAATGTTACATCAAATTTGACTTTAATAACAAGGTCATTTACTGCGTGTTTGGATGTGCATCTAAAACCAACTGAACCACATGTGGAGTTAGTAGCTTCTGTGCGAACATATTACTGTCCTGTATATTGAACATCCAGATATCTGATAAAGTTTAATGGTGAAGCAACATTCTCGGGAAAAACTGATTTTATTAGACAATATGCTTACAAAAATATGATCCAGAAGAAAGGTAACTGGATCTTGAAATTACTAAGCATCTGCCAACAACCAGAAATCCTCTCCTGACCGTAAAATACAAGTATTTACAAAATTAATAGCAAAAGGATAGAGCAATTCTATGACATCTGGCAAGTTTTAAGAACAAATGCACAGATGTATATACATCTAAGAGAAACCATAACTTTTTCTCTTTAAAAAGGGCACAATAATTTTTTGGCGCAATGTACATTAGTAACTGAACTTTCATATTCTTCACAACCTTACCTGTATTTGGTTTCCTCGTTTCCTAACCATGAACCATTTTAGGACGTTGCACACCTTTCTCCATCTCCTCTGCGCACCACCATTGGCTGTAGAACGTGCGAGCATGAAGCTATCAACAGCACTCTGTAAATCTGCTTCAACGTGAGATTGAAGATCAGTATCAAAAAATTGTAGATGATCTTCATCACTAAAAGCATGAGCCATTGAATCAGTGTCACAGATCAAAGAGTTGGAGACTTGGACAGGAAAACTGAGGGTCTGATCATATCTAAGGCCCATGCTGTCGAAATTAGGCAAGCAATAGTCATCCAAGCTACTAGTTCCACCAACAGAATAAATGGATGACATGATATCCGGAGAAGAAGCACTTGCTTGGGGGTAACTGAATCCTCCAGTCTTTTGGGGACCCAAAAGCTTGTTGGCACTTGATCCCTCAGTCTTGGGAGAGCTTGGCGAGTGAAGCACATTAGTTAAGTGTGAAGACCCATCCATGAGAGAATCTTCATCTTCAAAAGTTACATATTTCTCCCCTTGTCTTAATGCAGTAGCAACTGTGTTTTGAGCCTCAACCTGATGATGGAAAATCATATTGCTAATTATCAAAGAGAAATAATAGAAGGAAAGAGTAAAGCAAGAAATAGGTGATGAGGGATAAATGCCTTTTCAGTTTCAGACAGCTTATCTACTGTGACATACTCGCATTCAGAAAGCAGTCCAGTCACTTGTCCCACGGCATTGAAGACCACACCTTGTTGTTGAGAATTAGAAGGGAAGTACACGTGCCTAGTTGTATCAAGTACACAAGTTCGAGCATGCTCCACAGTTACTTCCCACATCTTTGCTGACATCCCAGTGCCCAGTATCTGCACATTTCCAAGCAATGAATTTATTCATTTGCCCAAGTGAAACCAAGTACTTGACTATTTTAAGAAATGATTAGAATGTTTATCATTCAGAACTTTGGTTAATCAAAGGAGTGATTTACTTTTATAAGAGGATGAGAATAAGATCATATATGTTTTATATAATGATTCTGCCATAGAGCCTAATCAAGGTAGTGACAGGACCAAATGGGATATCCTCATCAATGTATAAACCTAATATCTAGGAGGTTTCTGACTTGATAATTACAAAGCTAAAATGCCTTGACAGTTAACACAACTGGTGAAAACTACACTGTGCCAATGAAAGTTATTGCAAAACCCTTCAAATGACAATCTATAAAGACAATTTTCAAGTGAAAAACACTTTAAATTATTACACTGCGCAGTTTTGCTGGATCCAGATTGAGAAGCGTGAGAAACTCTCTAACAGTAAGGATCTTTTCCCGACTCAAACGCTTGTGGAAAGCTCCATCCTTGCCTATCTTTTCCAATCTCCAAACTTCATCAGACATACTAGGAGGATGGTGTTTCTTATACACTGCAGCAAAAAATTAGACATTCAAACTAAGTTTAAATTCCTCTCTTGCTTTGACAAGTGACTTGAAAAGCCCAAATATGGTTCTATTATATATATTTAATGAAGGGACTCAGTTTTTTAGACTTTCAATTCAAAAAAGAAATACAGAATGCAGATAAATAATTGATTTTACACCAAAAAGAAAATCATGGGATAATCAGATTAAAAAATCAGGACCTGTAAACAGCATGTATCCTGGTTTTCTGTTACTATATTCTCCACATAAAAAGAACTTAGGCAAACCCACCACGACATTATGTCAATTGCATACTGTTCAATGTTTCTTTTTGTTCCATATCATAAACATCTCAGCCGTCTAGAGTTCAAAATTAGTTTGAAAGTTAAATTTTGATAGCATCAGCAAACATTAGATCTTGATACGTCTAAACAGATATAAATACTCACATTCACCCCTGTGATCTCTGACAATAAATGATTCTGTCTTTGCTTCTCTTATTCTAACACCATCAAAGTTGTCCACAACTCTTGCCCCAAGCCTGAACCTGCGGCTCCTTGTCCAGCTTGAATTATCTGTATACGAAATTTCACCCACCATACCAACACCATCTTTAAGATATAAAATAACATCTCCTGTAAGAAGGGGCTTTTTTCCTTCCCTCTCTCTCACAATATTGCTCTTGAACTCTTCGGGCATCCAAATATCACTTTCTTCTTCAAAATCACCCTCAAGAACTACAATTTCCACCTTAGCCATCGATTCAGGTCCTGTACAGACAACCTCCCCTGTTAGGCCATCAACTAAACTTATTCGTAGGTTAGAGCCATCCTCTCCTTCAATCCGACCTCCAGTAAAGACAGGCAGAGAAATGCTGTTTTCAAACTGCAGTTGCAAATTTCTTAATTCAGTAGTATGCAACTCCTTTCCACAGGTCCTGAAAACAAGAAAAAAGGATGCATAAAAAAAACTACAGTCATGCTAAACAATTTCAAAAAATTCAGTTACAGCACTTTTTCCCAGTCCATTCATTTAGCTCAATACCATGTCCAAGTTACTGGAATTTAAATGATAGCAGGTTCTTACTGTTTCATGCTGGTTAAATGCCTCTTTAGGGCTGCTTCAACTTCTTCCTTAACCTGTAAAGAGATCACATATTTGATTGGTATCAGATATCAACTATCAGTAAAAGTGGAAACAAACATTTACTGTATCAAAATCCAGGCATGCTACCTCAGAAGAGAGAGAGAGAGAGAGAGTTAACAAAGGATTTCCCTTAAAAAATCACATCCAATCATTCATAACATTAATGTCCTAGAAAGGGAATTCTGTTTTGCTGCATTACTGGAATTAACACTCATAGCACAATATTAACACAACTTCATCTTGTTGGTTCATTTATCTCACAAATATCACAAATATAATAAACAGGGTGCAGGGTTAAATTATGAAATGCATAACCTAAAGCAACGAGTATTTTGTTTTTGTTTGTGTAAATCAGTATATATGCTTTCCAGATAAAGGAAATAAATAATGTTAAGTCCTCCACATGATGGTCTCAGCCAAAGACCAAAAAGAAATCTTGGCATCTTAGAAGATAAGTGCACGAGCACAAATTCAACCAGGAAAGTTCTTCAAGTGTTTTCTTTCCCTTCACGTTTCCTTGTTTTTTATTTCATTTATAGATTATAGACAAATCTAGGAAACTAGGTGAGTAGCTCAATTTTATCAAATTAAATATTTCCAAACTTGTTTGGATGCATCTAAATTATTTAAGTCCAATTACAGGTTTTGAAACAAGTTAAAGTAGGTCTAAAGTATATATTTGGTTTGTGGGTCTTATGTGACACATGCTCAAAATCCAATCACAGAATGTCAATGCATACGATAGAACTAGCTTTCAGTTGCTTTTACACGGAAAAAGGACTGGTTAGAAAGCAGTGTGAAGTTGTCCACAATGGGGAATGGTGGCACCTGGTGTTAGGCCAAAACAATAGGCACCATAAAGTGGATGCAACAAAGTTATCTGCAGCCTGGAGCATGGTGATACTCACAAGCAATATTTCAAGAAATTGTCTGACTAAATGAATTTAATTATTTCAAGAAGCACAATCATGTCCACAAACCATCAAGAAACGCCCAAAATTAATAAACACATCACTTCTCCATGAAACAGCATAAACAGAAAAGAAAATTGAATGCCAGAATATAAATAAATGCAACTAATCCATAATATTAGGAAGTGAAATTCTTACCACTTTACGAACCAATGGCTCAAGAATTGGCTCCAGCAAATGCCCGAGTGATTGTAATCTCATCACGTCACGCACCACACTACACATTATTCATTACAATCAAAGTCAAAAAAAAAAAAAAAAACTTCACAGTTCAGTTAATTAACCATACTACTTAACAAATTTCATGTGAGTCTGATTTGCCATTTCCATTCGCTATTGAGACAACTCCCATTTTTATTTAACAATCCATAGCAGCACATAAATTCAAGTGTACATTTCAGGTTAAACAATCAACAAGAGAGTCCAATTCGCGCTACATTTAAACAAACACATGCAAGTCCATGATCCCACGCGAGCATTTTGACAGGGACACCCAGAATAAAATTAAACCTAAAGAAGACACATTCAGCGGGAATTGAAAAACCCCATTTGGGGAGTTTCCAAGTGGGACACGCACCTGGAAAAAGGAGGCGGCTTTCTCCGCTTGTCATCTGGAGTCTTGCCATCATCGGGGCGGCGCTTGAGCGACATGGGTGAGGGAACAAAGAAGAAATGGGTAAGCGGCGGTGTTGGGTATAGAAATCGAGCAACATGCGGCGCCAGAGAGCGGAGAAAGATATAGAGGAAGAAGAAAGGAAGGAGAAAGTTACATATATAGTGTGTGGATACGACAGGGAAGAGAGGGAGGAAGCGGTAAAGGACAAGAAAAGCAGCGGTAAGGTCCAAAAAAAATGATAAAAGGGGTTAGAGAGGCCAGCGTGCGTTCTTCTTCTCTCCTTCTCGTAGTTCAACTTTTTAGTACTTGCGTGTCATGTTTCTAACCATTGTCCGAGTTTGTTTGCGTCTGGGATGCTTCTCTGCCTTCAACTTTTCTCGTCATCTACTGCTACCTTTGGATTCGGATTTCGCACACAGCGACAACGCCACCATCACTGTGTGATGATTGAGTAGAGTCAGGGGAAAGGGAGAAGGAAGGAAACGGTTATTAACTTAAAGTGGGTGAAAGAAGAAGGAACAACACAACATCATCTTTGGCCATGGGAGAGTGAGTGGGGCCATTATAAGCGCGTTCTACGACTTGGTAAAACTGGGTCCATTAGACATATCCTCTTCAACGCGCTTCCCGTGAGTGAATGAAGCATATATGTGATATACCTTTGCCCTTATAAGCCTAGGATCAACCTCTCTTATCCCTCTGTTTTTCCTATTGTTCTGTATTACACATGATAGTGTAATTGTGGTATTAACTCTTTGTTACCGGTAAAGTTCTGAGTAAAATTTGATTTCACACCCAACACTGTGTTTGAACATGCCTTAAAGTAAACTACCTTCAACAACAATGACATGCCTGTCCTTTTTTTAATCGACCACATACCTAAAAATAAAGACTGTTAGGGGTCCCAGACCTATAGTTATTCAAACTAAAAATATTTTTTAATTTTATTTCATTGAAAATTTGTTTTACTCAACATTTTATATTAATTTAAAATTATTTTACGTATCATTTGTATAAATCAACATAATATATATTTTTTAACTAATATTTTGTTATAATTTTCCAATTTTTTAAATAAATTGATATAAATATTCATAATTTAAATATTGGTTCAAAAAAATTCAGTGATATAATATTTATAAAATTTACGCGGTTATAATTTAATATTTTTATATTTGTATTATATATTTGTATTACTGCAATTTGAAATTTTAAAAATTTAAATTTAATTCTCTAGATAAAATATTTTAAAAACAGCTATTTAAATCAAAATAATTCAAATTTCAAGATAAACTTTTTAAATTAAGTTACAGATAGATATGCTGTTTAAATTTACTGTTAAAAGTAAGTTTAACTGATTTTATTTACAGATTTAAGTGGACAGAAAAGTATAATTTGTGATTAGAAAACATTAAGCTTTATTTTATTATATTTAATTATGTTTAATTCAAATGATTAATTACATTTTTTATTTGGAACGATTAAATACATTCGATTATGAGGATCATAGTAGTTTACACACAGTTAAAAATAGAAACATGTCTAGTTTGGAAAAGATTTCTGTATACAGTTTTAGAAAAAAAAAATATAATATTCTTTTGAAATTAAAATTAACTTATATCTAAATTAAGAAATATGTTTTATTTTCTTATATTTTTCTTCTAAAAGATTGGACGGAAAAAGTTTTTCATAGTGTAATTCGTCTTTAAAAAGTTTTTTTTTTCCACGAACACAATGAGACATAATCATGGCTGTTGGTTGTTGAAGTTGAAGAGCATAGTAGTGCTCTCACAAAACAAAGTATAAACTAGTAGGTTTGGTTGTTGAGAATTTTTTATACAACATTTTATAGTATGGTACAATATTTAACTTAAAATCAACATGATTTTCACAATATATATATATACACACTGAAAACTTGTTTAAATTAATATTTTATTATTATTATAACTCATAATCTCGATAAAGTTGAGTATGAAATTCTAGAAATGGGGCTAGGGTTTATCTTTTGATCTGTGTCGGAAATTGCACTAGGTAGAGAAAAGGAAACATATACCTATGGGCATGCCTAGACAAAGTCATGTCATCATAGGTTAAGGGTAGGGAAAAAGCAATAAAATTTTAAAACACAAATATTATGTGAGCATGAGGTGAGAGTACAAATCATAATCAATCTGACTTTATCCTTACAAATCATTTGCCCATAATTAAGTTTCATGCATTATTTTTATTTTATTGTAACCACTGTTTAAAGACTTTTATATTACTGTCTAATAATGATTTTATACTCTCACCCACTGATTTTTTATAATAGTTATTTAAAATCATGTTAACACATATCCTAATTAATTGAATGTGTAAAGTGTGGTTCTGGATAAAAAATAATAATAGAGATTATTCTTTCAAATATCTAACTTAATTATATACCTAAAACTAAAAATTAAAATTAATGATTACGGTAGGACCTTTTTATGTTAATTAAGCTATGATAAATAAAAGTATATTTTAAGCTAATACATCAAATTAATAATAATTTCAATTTGTTACAAGAAGTCGAAGTTAAAAATTTCTCTCTATATCTTTATATTTTATTGAAGGGATATGTTTTCAATATAACAGCGTAAGTAACTTTAAAAAGACTGAAAGAGTGACGAATTTTGAAATTAAAACAAACATGATACAAGTAACCCATTCACACTGGGTTATGTTATTAATAAAATATTCAATTTAGAGCATTCTCTCATTTTAAGTTTGATATTATATTTAATTATTCAAAAATTTTAACTTTCTAACTTCAATATCAATAGTTGATAAATATATTGTTTACATAAATTATATAAAAATTAAAATATACAAATCACATTATTGGTTAATTATCTAAATATGTATTAAACTGTATATGTATATATTAAAAATTCAGAAAATTTTGTAAAAACAAAGATAATTAAGTTATAAATAATATCAGGAAGTCAAACTCAAACTATTTTTATAACAAATCATATGAAAAAATCTTAGTTAAACTATATATATATATATATATATATATATATATATATATATATATATATACACAGTATAATAAATCATAAAATTCAAGTATTTGACTTTTGCTCTACCTAAATGTAATTAACTAAATGATCTTTAAAGAAAAAAGAACAAGATTACATTAACAAATTTACAAGAGTACAAACTTATGCATTTATTATATTGAAATTTCTAGGACAAAATTGTTTGAAACTTATTCTTTATTTTTTAAAAGGTATTCAATTTAAACACAAAATAGGCTATTTTTACATAATAATTTATTTTCAAATCCATAATTTATTTTGGTATATTTTGTTTTCTCTTTTTTTATTGCAATATATCAAATATAAAATTTGAGTTTTATTTAAAATCATTTTAAATTAAAAATATTTGAAAGTTCACAAACAGAAGTTAGATGTTTATTTATTATTTGATCATAAAATTATATATTTAAATTTTTTTCCAAACTTTCTAAATTTAAAGAACTTTTTTTTTGTTTTTTACTATTGTTGTTCAGTCAAATTATGTCCTCAAAGAGCTAAAAGAGGTTAGGAATTGTTGTAAATTGTTCATTGGTAAATATATCATTGTGTACTAAAGTTTAATTCTGTTTTTTTTTTTTTTATTTAGATGGTTGTTAAGAGATGTTGTTGGTATGTGTTGTTAGATTATTATATATGTACATTGAAGTGAATACATATATACTTTTAGTTATGATTTTGAAAAAGAATTAAAGAGTAAATGATAGTAATAATCTTTTTAAGAGGCAAACTCTTTCTTCAAATTATATGTAATAATAATTACACTCACATTATTGTTTAAGTAACAGTTAAGACACTAAAATGATGGTAAGTGTGACACAAGTCACAATCTTCAACTTAAATGATAAAGAGATTAAAACAATTATCTCTTATATAAAAGTATATAAGTCAATAAATATATTGATAGCTTAAACAATATATTGGTCACAAAGAAAAGTGTGTGACCCTGTGGATGGATTTTAGAAGTTTGGAGAGTGGTAAAGGTATATCAAACTGGATTATATAAAATATTTAATAGTTAGAATTAGTTAAAACAAATATACCTTATTTTCTTATATTAAGAATAAATTTGTTTCAAAATAGCATTTTTTTTTTCACAAAAGTGCATCCAATAAACACCTAATGAAACTATCAACTTTATGTGTATGGGTACATTAATATTTATATATAAACGGTAAAATGTGAGTTGTGTTCAATATCGTGGCGAAACATGTCGTCGAGATTTTATTATATGTACATGGATAATTTAAAACCTTATCAAATAATTAACTTCTTAACCTCCAAAACAGTAGACGCAGAAAAGTTAGTAGATTAATTTGGGCACGAGAATTTGGATTAGTCAAATTTCTGCTATGTATGAACTATGGTTGTTTTCCTTTTTTTGTTTCATTCACAATAAGGTTGCAGTATGAGGAAATGGTATGATAAGTTATTATTTTGTGACGTTGTGGTGATCTATTACATAATGTGAGGTGTTTAGAAGAAAGCAGTGAGTTTTGTGAGACCCACAGATTATGCGCAAAACTACAGACTCTGCCGTTGGACTTTGTTTGGGAGACATCCTATGCTCACAGAATTGTGTTTTCAGAAAACTTGATTCTGCATGCTGCTACCTAAATTCCTGTCACGTGCACTCTTTTATTTTTATCCTTCTCAACAACACCTCTGACTTTTTAAAAATAAATAAATTGTTTTCATTTAACTGTGCCCTCAATATTAAATTAATTAAGAAGATTGTACGTTAAAAATGAAATTATTTTCTTTTACCTTCGTTGTATTATATGCTTCCTATTTTATTTTGTCCTTTTTAGGGAATATATATTAATATTAGTTAACATATTTGTATCCTTTATGGCTTTATATTGCATTTTTTTAAAATAATTACTTTCTTAAAAACTCAATCGAAGAACCTCAGGTTGGACTCATTTAGAAGTCTAATTTATATATCTATATTTTTACTTGATATTGTCATTAATTAAAAATTACTTTTACATGGTGTCTTAAATTCTGAAAACGTATTTAATTCTATATATATGTAGAGGAGAATCCCTTATTTTAGTTATTTTTAAATTTACTTATTTTGTAATTCAGGACTTAGAAATGACTTTTAAATAATTAAAAAATGTAACCATCGTCCAAAAAAATATTACTATAAAGAACATATATATATATATATATATATATATATATATATATATATATATATATATAT